>Ga0206812_1045_pt1 | contig 31715 bp, 30 predicted proteins | sample Alteio_BWOrgCont_54_FD_152912 | JGI IMG/M metagenome (GOLD analysis project Ga0206812, IMG submission 152912) | Enriched cells from forest soil in Barre Woods Harvard Forest LTER site, Petersham, Massachusetts, United States -... | ecosystem: Environmental > Terrestrial > Soil > Temperate forest >... | reverse complement strand
GCGCATAAATTGAAGGAATTATTGGAAGATCGACGCATTAAACATAGCCCTGTATTGCCTTACGCCATAAATGATTGCGCCAGGGCAATTACAAAATTATTTGATTATAACGAGGATGCGATTTCCTGAATTTTTTGGGCGATAGCTTCAAATGAAAGGGTCGCTCTGAAATACTCAAGTGATAATTTCTGCTTTTCGCGGATATCCATTTGCCGGGTTTTTATCAATGCGGATAGTAGGGCAGCCTCATTCCCGGCTTCATATAACAAACCGCAACGCCCGTTATCGGTGATCATCCGGAACGAAAAAATATCCGTAACCAAAGGCATACAACCGCACGACATGGCTTCGCAAACAGCCGTTCCGCTTCCCTCATAATGTGAGCCTGAAATAATAATATCCGCGCTGTTGAACCAATATTGCAGCTCATCATGCGGTAGTTTACCAATCAATACTACTGAATTTTTTTTGTGGCGAACTATCCAAAACTCCCTGCACCTCCGTCAATAATTCATCAGTATGATAGATCATGTACAAGTGTGCGGATGGATACAGGCCTGCGAACTGCAAAAATGCTTTTACCACGGTTAAAGGATCCTTATTATCGTTTAGCCGCCCCACCCATAAAAAAACAGGGTCACCTGTTACGTTTGTTTTACTTTTAGCCAGAGCTTTTTCCATCGGGCTGAATATGGACGATACCTCCATCACTTCATGTATCTTTTGGGCTGAAGCGAGGTTGCCTTTTTGCACCCATTCCATCCCCATTTCCCGCGAAGCGAATAAATAGGCGTCAACATATTTGTCGGCCAGTTTTAAGATATATTTTTTAATGCCAGCAAGCGGTTTTTCGGCATGATGCTGCACTATTACCTTGGTTTTTTTATTTAGCTGAAGACACAGTTGCAACAGCTGCAAAGGATTGTGCAGTCCCTGTACGAATACCACGTCGGGTTCCAAATCGTCAACAAAACGAATTAGTCGCAGGGGAAAATAGCTATCCTTTTCACCAAAATTTACAAAATGGAACAGAACGCCATTATGCAGGTAGTCGCCCTTATAGTTGATCTGTTTGATATTGATCACCGTATTTTCTTTGGCCAGGCTATATAATACCCCCGCATACCCCTCGGTTCTTTTGAACCAGCTTTCGGGCGAATCGAAACTGAGTGAAGCATTGAAGGTGATAAAAACATATTTCATACAGGCCTTTTTGTTTTAAAATAACCCGTCGATAGGGGTATAGTTGCTATTTTGAAATTGCAAAAAACCGACGTGATAAAGTGACGAAGTTTCCGGTTTAAGTTGCCTGGCATTTACCACTTTGCCAACCATCAACATGTGATATCCCATTTTTTTATGCTCGATGATCTCTATCTCTTTATAATAGCCTGTAAAATCGGGCACGAGGAAACCGAACAACTGGCTTTCAGTGGTGCCAAATGGTAAATTTTCCTTTGGAGTAGGCGCGGCGCTTGAATGTTTGCCCAGGTCATAAACGGTACTAATATCCACCGCATCCGTATCGCAAACCACTACCTTTCTTGCCTCTAAAATTTTATTCAGGGTAATATTGGTTGTCCTCAATCCCAAAATATACAAACCTTCCTCCTCAATATAACCTTTGATATCCATGGGGAATATATTGTAATAATCCTCATCCTTATACGATACAATAATGATGCTCCTCGGGTATGAATATAACGCGCTGATCACCTTACGATGGTGATAAGTATTTTTTTTGGACCGAAGAAAGTAAGCGAAAAGCACCAGCCGGTGCAAAGCAGTTAAGTGGTAATTTTTAACTTTCCCTACCTTATACAATAGTAGCACACCGTTTGGAGTGTCCATTTTTTCGATGATGGATACTTTGATGGAAGCATTAAGTTTGCTCCCCTTCATAAACTGCAGGCTGGCTGTAGATGGCTCGATTAAATCAGCCTCATCCGCAGGCAACCATACTGCTACGCAAAAGGGCTCCAAACATATCATGCTGTGATGCTTGCTTATATCTATAAGCTGTTTGTCTTTTTTCAGAAAAACCTTTTCTTCTATGCCGTTATCGGGCAAACGGGTGATAAAGAAGGTCTGTATTTTAGTGTCCTTAAAAAAGATCCTTTTGATCGGCAAACTCATCTGAAATACTGTTTTGTTTAATTTTCAGAAGGTGTCGACATCGGCAAACGTAAATTTAATTTTGTCGAGCTCGATGTTCACCCCCGTATCTTTAAACAGTACGTGGAAAGAAGGGATAGCGTTGTATCGCTGCGCAAATAAACCTGCCAGGGTAGTTTGATGGCTGGTATGGAAGTGAATACTCTTCAAACCGAGCCTTGCGGCCAGCTTGTGCAATTTGTACATGGTTTCATCAAAATCTTCCTCGGTGCATTTAATATCCCCTATAATCAAGTCGTTATCGATCTTTATCCATAATAACGATTCGCCTATCTTTATCACCTGCGTTTCCTGATATGTTTTATAGTTGAGGTAATGGGCGTTGCGGTTTACCCCTGCAAAGCCATCCTTAAATACCGAGTTTTCGATCCCGTTTTGTTGCACTAGGTATTCTTTCAACACCTGCTGCTGGTATTTTTTAACCGAATTTGAAAGAAAGGGCAATCTTTTTGCAATGCCCCCTAAAGGAATGATACCAACTGGTATAATAAAACAATGCATGGTCTCCGTCATCTGCCACTTTAATTTGCTGAGGAAGCCATGCAAAGCATTTTGATTAGGGAATCCGAAGATGATACTAACGCCATCCTCTTCGCAAACACCATAAGTGAGATTAGCCAATTGCACAAACAAACCCTTATACCGGTATTTGGGATGGGTCATGGTATCAGCCGATTGCGCAGCCAGGAATAACCTGTCATCATACCGGATAAAACAGGGGATAACGCCATAGAAAGCTATCGGCAAATGATCATCATTGTAGGCAAAAAAGCCGGTGTATTCAACCCCAGTATAGGCGGTATCGTATTTTTTAAAAAAATAGTCTTCAGCTTGTGATTTATTATAAACCGAATGATATAAGATATCAAGATCGTTAAGGTTTTTTTTGCTTAACCGTTGAAAATAATAGCCTTTTGATTCAGTACTATCGCTCATAGTTTCGGGTTATTGTGGCATGCATCTGTATGTCCCAAAAATCATTCCACAACATATCATAGCTCTCATTCCATATAGAAGTAATAAAAAAAGTAACAGGCAGACGGTATTGGTTTAATAAAGATAGTACATACTTGTGATTATTTACATACCCGTGGTTGAAAGTGACTATATTATATCACCGGGAAACTCACTTTTGGGTGATGCTCCCTTATTTTTTTTATCAAAGTAGCTAAATTGCCATATACACATTTGCAGGTGCCGTTGATGTAAACCTGGCTGTAATCATCCATACTGATCCCTTTCAGTTGCGGGTAAATTTCTTCATCGAACAAGCTGATCTTGCCTTTGTGCAATACCAGCAAGATATCCTCAGGATCAACAGCGAAAAAAGTATCAGCTCCTGCCGTATCGGGTTTCATTTTTGCGATCACCAGGTCAGCTGTTTTTCCTTCTGCGATTTCACCGCTGTCAAGGTTCCAGGTGTCTGCTGCATTTACAGTTAGGGTATCGTACAGCTCCCGGTCTGTTAAAAACCCGGTTTTGTGTGCCAGGTGAATATGCTCCCACATGTTCCAACTGCTGGTTAAGGTTGAATCGGTGCCGAACAGTAGGGTGGTGTGTTTTTTTAAAAGTTTTACCGGGGCTGTTTCACCGAGTAAAAAATAATTTGACGCAGGGCACCAAACCAGTGCCTTAAAAGCTTTGGACTGTGCCTCGTTCATAGCTACACCATGTATTCCGATCAGCGGCCTCTTCAGCAAATTCCAGCGGATGAGTTTGTTGATTTCAGTATGGGATGGCCTGTCGGTTCCCTCCCCCGTATGAATAACCGCCGGGAGTCTTTTTTTGAATGGATTGTTTAGCGCGAGCTTCCATTTTTTTTCAAACTGTACAGAGTGGATGCTTTGGCAATCCTGGTGAACAGTGATCAGGTCGGTTTTTACTTTCAATTTTTTGCCGTGATTTACTACCGTGGTAACACCGCAAAGCAGGTTTTTGTAGATGCCCCATTGTTCGCGTAGCTCGAGGGGGATCTTTAGTACCTCGTTTATTGCATCAACATGATCTTTATGAAGATGGCTGCCCCATTCCATATAGTTGTTATAAGTTCGATCGCCCAAAGCAGGGAACAGGTTAAAATCTAAATGATCATGCGAGTTGATCAAACCTGGGAAAACAATCGCGTTATCAAAAGTTAAGTTGAGTTGTTCTGGTGCCTCATGGAAAGGCTCCGGCAAAACCTGTGCTATTTTACCATCGTTTATCCTGATATTAACCAGGCTGCCTGCCAATGCTATTTTTACATTATTCAGGATCATCGCCTCGCCTTAAATGAATACCGTAGATAACCGGGAAGCCTTTAAATTGCTCATACACCGGTAAAGCATTTTGCTGGGTATAATAATGCTTCACAGTTTCATCTATCCTCATCTCTTCTTCGGCAATCACCCTGAAGCCATTTGCCTGCAATGTGCTTTTAATGGTATCGATGGAATGAACAAAATTCCGAACAGACACCGATCTATTATTATGTGTGAAAGTCCTTTTCCCGCCAACAGCCAATAGGTTAGGATGAAAATCAGTGATGATAATTTCTCCCTGTGCTTTCAATATCATGCACCAGGCCTGCAAAGCAAGTTCCAGGTTTTCAATATGGGCTACGGTGAGTGTTGATATGATGATATCAAAAGAAGCATCAGGGATTGATGCAAACAGATCGTCTTTTATTTGATGGATATGGGCAGCCGGATATTTTTCCTTCAACTTATCAAGCATCCCCTGCGATACATCAAAGCCTGTTAAGCTTTGCGGCTGCAGCTGGAAGATTTTAGACCAATGCCTGCCTGTTCCGCAACCAATATCTGCAACACTTTTATGCTGAATTTCGGTTTTATGAAGCAGGTTGGTAAACAATATCTCGTCCAGGTCGAGCATCAGGTTGCCAGGTTGTGCATCATAATTTGCCGACCAAAGATCATACGCTTCGGCTGAATTTTTCTCTGCCAAATGGCGACTAAAAAAACGGTGTTTAATAAAATTGCGAACGCTTGTAACCAATGTTTTAGGGCTTTTAAATATAAATACGCTGCGTGGTGAATTATGGTTGCCAGCTATGATTTATATTTCACGTGTTAGGCAACCGGGCTTTAATTTAATACGTAATTAGAATGAACTGAACACATTGGTTGTGATTGATAATAATGATGGTTTTTAATGGCGGTGGGTTTAAAAGCCCATCGCTATGAAAGCCATTAAATTTAAAGCCCACAAATTCTAAAAATGAGTAAGATCATATTATTCAATCCTAAAAGCGCCGTAGCTAAACATCGCGTCCCAAATTCCTTATTAAATATTGCCGCTTCGGTTGAAGGGAAATATGAGTGGGTGATCGTTGATGGTAATTGTGAAGCCGATCCGCTTAAAAAAATTGAAAGTTATTTGGCTACCGGTGAATATAACTACCTCGGGATTACGGTAATGCCAGGCCCGCAGTTAAGAGGTGCTATTCCTGTTTCAAAAGCTGTTAAAGAGAAATATCCGCATACTAAAACCATATGGGGAGGGTATTTTCCATCAACCCAGCCAAAAGCGGTATTGGAGTCAGGCTATGTCGATTTTATCATCAATGGCCCCGGAGACCATGCCTTTCCGCTGTTGATCGATGCTTTGGAAAATAATACACCCTACGAGTTTATCAAAAACATCATTTACCGTGCCAATGGCGATATCATCAAAAACGGCAAAGAGGACCTGATAGATCAGGAAACTTTGCCGCCATTACCTTATGATAAACTGGGTAGGTTTTACAGCATGGAAAAGTATTTGGGTCGCACTTATTTGGGTGAAAAAACACTGGCCTATCATTCCAGTATCGGTTGCCCGTTTACCTGTTCGTTTTGCGCGGTGGTGCCTATTTATGAAGCGCGGTGGAAAGCAAAATCAGCTAAAACGGTTTACAAGGATATCAAATATATCAAGGACAAATGGGGTGCTGATGCGATCGAATTTCATGACAACAATTTCTTCGTATCCGAAAAACGCACGGTTGAATTTGCTAAACTGATCGCCCCCGAAAAAATGTCGTGGTGGGGAATGGCCCGCATTGATACGATGGATAAGTTCAGCGATGCCTCGCTGGCAGCGATAAGAGAGGGTGGCTGCAAGATCATTTTCTTCGGCGCCGAAAGCGGTAATAACCTGATACTGGAACAACTGGACAAGGGCGGTACCCAAACCGGCGACCAGATCATCCGCTTTGCCGAGCGGTTGAAGAAGTTTGATATCATTCCCGAATATTCCTTTGTATTAGGCACACCTGCGCCAACACCCCAGCAGGTACAGGCCCAGATAGATTTCGAGATCGATTTTATAAAAAAAGTAAAAGCGGTAAACCCGCGCACCGAGATCGTGCTGTACACCTACAGCCCGGTACCCACAGAAGGCTCCACCTTGTATAAACAAGTACTGGACTCGGGTTTCAAGTATCCCCAAAAGCTGGAAGACTGGATAAGCCCGGCCTGGGAGAATTTTGATATGCGTAAAAATCCGCTCACCCCATGGCTCACCCCGGAAATGATAGATAAAATAAGGGATTTTGAAACGGTATTAAACGGCGTTTACCCAACGGTTACCGACATACGGCTGAACGATCTGAAACGAAGATCGATCAAACTGATAGCCGGGTTACGGTATAAAATTAACCTGTATAAATACCCTTACGAGATCAAATTGCTGCAAAGGGTTTGGAAATACCGCCAGCCCGAAATACAGGGATTTTAAATTAACCACCATGAACCTGACTGTAAAACCTAACCCCAATAAGCACACTCATATCCGCAAACCGGATTTTGAGGATCTGTATATTGGTGTGCGGCAGCAGGAAAAAAGAATGTACACAGACGAACAATTGATGAACCTGCCGGAAATTGATTCGCTGCATGTATATAGTAATGAGTGGAAAATAAGAAAGCGGTCGGCCGAAAGGCTGATCGCCTATCTGCAACGCAAACGCCGGAACCTAAGAATATTGGAGGTGGGCTGCGGCAATGGTTGGTTATCGGCAAAAATGGCTGCTTTATCAAATACAAAAGTAACGGGGCTTGATATCAACCAAATAGAAATTGCCCAGGCCAACAGAGTTTTTAAAACGGATAACCTTGATTTTATTTATGATACTTTTAACGACAGCACCTTTGAAAAAGAAAAGTTTGATGTGATCGTTTTTGCGGCATCCATACAATATTTCCCCTCGCTGATCAATGTTTTGAACCAGGCCCTGGCAATTTTAAATGAGCGCGGCGAGATACATATTATAGATACCCCGTTTTACGATGCATTAGGGGCGAGCGAGGCCGACCAGCGGAGTCGCAATTATTACACAGCTCTTGGGTTTCCTGAAATGGCCGATCACTATTATCATCACTCTCTGAGCGAATTCTGGGGATTTAAATACCGTGAGCTATTTAACCCGGATAAAATATTTAACCGCTTATTTAGAAAAGATCCTTTTTACTGGATCGCTATCAGGAAGTAAACAATGTCATTTCAATCACCATACGATACCTGGCAGCGTTACAAAACACTGCAAACCAATCGCATTTCGGCATTGCCAATTGTTATCCTGATGCCGCATAGCGCCTGTAACTGCCGTTGTGTAATGTGCGATATCTGGAAGGATAACAAAAACCTAAAGCAGCTGACCGAAAAAGATATCCGCGGCCTGCTAACCGCCCTGAAAAAATTCGGCACCAAGCAGGTGGTCATGTCAGGCGGGGAGGCTTTGCTGAACCAGAATTTCTTCGGTTTATGTGAGATCCTTAAAAAAGCAGGTATCAAGGTAAGCTTATTGACTACGGGTCTTTCCATTAAGGCCCATGCCGAACAATTGCTGAAATGGGTAAATGATATCATCGTTTCTATAGATGGCGATCAGCAATTACATGATTCTATACGTAATGTGCCCGGCGCATTCATGAAATTGAAAGATGGGGTGCAATACATACACTCCTTAAATCCCAGATACCGGATCACAGCGAGAACAGTGATCCATCGGCTTAATTTTTGGAACTGGGCCTCTATTATTCATGAGGTAAAACTGATGGGGATAAACCAGATCAGTTTTTTACCTGCGGACGTAAGCAGTCATGCCTTCAACCGCCAAATGGCCTGGGAAGAACCGAGGCAGAACGAGATACTATTATCTGAAAGGGAATTGCCCGAATTGCGCGGTATCATTAAGCGGATAATTACAGAGAATAAGGATGATTTTGATAATGGCTTTATCGCGGAATCACCCGAAAAAATCGAAAATATTTATTTCTACTATGCTGCCTTTTATGGGTTGAACTCTTTCCCTTATAAAAAGTGCAATGCACCCTGGGTATCAACGGTTATTGAGGCCGACGGTAATGTGAGGCCTTGTTTTTTCCATGATGTGATGGGCAATATCAGGGATAATAACCTGGCAGATATATTGAACAGCGAGGAGGCGATCAACTTCAGAAAAACACTGGATATGGGTACAAATGCCACCTGTGTAAAATGCGTATGTTCACTTAATTTGCCCCCGCGCATGAACCCGGTGCCCAACTAATAACTAATAGGATGGCCTGGATCGCAAAGGAAGATAGCAACCCATGGGAACCCAATCCTATTCATATCATCACCGGCTTTGCCTTATTGCAGTTAGTGATCACCTTATTCTCTGATGGCTTTGTATTATCATTTGACGAAGCGATGTGGCATTATATCGGCCGCAATTGGTTCAGGCACGGCATGGCTCCTTATGCGGGTGGGGTGGATAATAAATCACCATTGATCTTTGCCATTTTTGGCCTGTCCGATCAGCTTTTTGGTGTAAACTATTGGTTCCCGAGGTTATTGGGTACTTTTGTTCAGTCCGTAGGCATATATTACGTTTATAAAATTGCCAGGCAAATGGCAGGCGTGCAGACAGGTATGCTGGCCATTTTATTTTACGGGCTATCCCTGCTCTGGCACGCCACCGGCGGCAAATATGTTTCCTACACCGAAACTTACGGGGTAACGTTCATCATCATAGCCTTTTACCACTTTCTAACGGCGCAAAATAACAAAGCATTTTTCATTAGCGGCCTCTTGGCCGGGATAGCCTTAGGGTTTCGCTTAACAGCCATTTTTGGTATCGTAGCCATATTCATCACATCCCTGCGCAAAAGTAGGAGGGATACTTTAATGTTTTGCGTGGGGGTATTGACAAGTATTCTTTTCCTTCTAATGGCTGCATTTTTTGCGGGGATCGACCTGCATAATTTGTACACTTATACCCTGGCGGATAATTTTGGTTCAGGCAGCCCTACCGATCATAATCTCAGTTGGAAGATTGAGAATTTTTCAAACAAATTCTTTTTCTCGGGAATGATTTTATTCTATCCCCTGATGATGGCCTATTTCATCATCAAAAGCAGGATGGATTGGCTGGGTTTATGGCTCATTCTTGCTTTTACCGGCATCAGTATTATCGGGATCTACGATACGGTGCACCTGAAAGAACTGCTGCCCGCACTATCGTTGATGAGCGCTTTTGCAGTGGCACATTTGACCAATATCTATAAAGTTCCTGTAAAATGGATTTACCTGCTCCTAATAATTTTGTTTTTTCCGCGGCTGTCCGAACCCCTTTCCAATTTAAAAAGGTTGATAAGGCCTAAAGCAAACCAATCGGAAAACTATTGCCGGCAGCCATATACTATTCCGGATGAAGGCACCCGGAAAAGGCTGGGATTGTGGGTGCGGGAAAATACAGCCGAACATGACAAAGTATTTGTAGCCGGTTTTGGCGCGCAGGTGCAGGTTTATACCGAAAGATTATCACCTACCATTTATTTTAATGTGACCCAAACCCATATCGCCAAAGAAAGATTTTTCCAGGATATGCAGGCCAATAAGCCCAAAATGATACTTGTTCCCCTGTTTCCTGAATACCGGGAATACGTAGGCGGCGATCTGTTGCTTTATGTTGATGAACTGGTGGCGAAGGATTATTACCTGGACAGGTGTATGTATAATTATAATATTTACAGGAAAAAGAAATAAAGGCTGAATGGCATGCCATTTTAAAATGCGCCGTAGGCGCAATATGTTGGTAGAAAAATAATATAAAATGTTCAGCGTGCCGTAGGTACGGAACCCCCGCGTTGCGTACCTACGGCACGGCTTTTATACTGGCAATATTTTCTACCAACGTTTAACCCCGATGGGGTTGTTGAATGATTATAATATCATCCGGGCAACCCATTATCTTTTACAACCGTAACCCATATAATGACCCGGCAGAACAATATTCTTTTTACCCATTCCTATTTTTTGCGGTTCGATCCCAAGCAATGGGCTTTGGGGCAGCCTTATCCGCCGCTGGGTACTTTGTATGCGGCGTCTTTAATGCGACACAATGGTTACCGGGTTTCGCTTTTTGATGTAATGTTTGCCACCGGCCCGGAAGGCACCGAAGCGGCCATAGAAAAAAACAACCCTGATCTTTTTGTGATCTATGACGATGGGTTCAATTACCTCACCAAAATGTGCCTCACCAATATGCGGCAGGCGGCTTTTGATATGTGCAAGCTGGCAAAAGCAAAAGGCTGCAGGGTGATCGTTTCCAGCTCAGACTCTACCGACCGTTACGAAGAATATCTGCGCGAAGGAGCTGATTTTGTAATTATAGGAGAGGGCGAACATACTTTGCTCAAATTGGCGGAAGCGATCAACAAAGGAGAAACTGATTTTTCAACGATACAGGGGCTGGCCTATATCAATAATGACCGGGCAACCAAAACACCCGGCCGACCAGTTTTAAAAGACCTCGATAGCTTGCCCACACCCGCCTGGGATTTGGTTGATATGGATGTATACCGGCAAAGCTGGTTAAACCACGTGGGTTATTTTTCATTGAACATGGGTACCACCCGTGGTTGCCCATTTAAATGTAATTGGTGTGCCAAGCCGATCTACGGTAACCGCTATAATTCCAGAACCCCTGAAAATGTGGTGCACGAAATCAAGCTGTTGAAATCGAGGTTCAATATAGACCACCTGTGGTTTTGTGATGATATTTTTGGGCTGAAACCCGGCTGGGTGATAGAATTTGCACGGCTCATTCAAAAAGAAAATATCAGCATGCGCTTTAAAATACAATCACGCGCTGATTTGCTTCTGGAAGATGAACTTGTGAAAGCGCTGGCACAATCTGGCTGTGAAAACGCATGGATCGGCGCCGAAAGCGGATCTCAAAAAATACTGGATGCAATGGACAAGGGAACGACGGTTGATCAGATCCGCCAATCAACCTGGCTCATGAAAAAGCATGACATCAAACCTTCTTTTTTTATACAATTTGGCTACCCGGGCGAACTGAAAGAAGACATCGCTTTAACTATTGAAATGATCAACAAGTTGTTGCCTCATGAGATCGGTATCTCCGTATCATACCCGCTGCCCGGAACTTCATTTTACGAAAAAGTGAAAGCTGATCTAAAGAAAAAAACAAACTGGACAGATTCTGATGAAATGGCTTTGATGTTCAGCAATACCTTCCCTGCATCTTATTACAAACAATTACACCGGTATGTGCATCAGAATTATCACCAGCACCTGGCAAAAAACAGCCTGGCCGAATTGATAAAAAGCCCGCTGCATATCAATGGCCGTAAACTTAAAAAAGCGTTATCGGTATTCTATCACGCCCCAGCGGCCATGGTAGAAAGATTTAAGCTGAAACAACTGGAAAAGGCATTGTAATGGAAGTAACAGCTCACCCTATCAATGAACTAAATGCCGCCGATGCTTTTACGGGCCAGTCGGGGATATTTGATGAACTGTACAGTGCAAATACCATCATCAATTACAAGCGCGAACGGGTGCGTAACCATGTTTTGCAATACCTTGCGCCGGGTAGTTCTATCCTCGAATTAAACAGCGGAACGGGCGAAGATGCCACCTGGTTCGCTCAAAAAGGTTTTAAAGTTCATGCTACGGATATATCCGCAGGTATGCAGGATCAGCTCAGATTGAAGGTTGAAAAACATCATTTAACCGAACAGGTAAGTAATGAATTATGCTCCTATACAAATTTAGATAACCTGGAAAACAAAGGGCCTTACGATCTTATCTTTTCCAATTTTGCAGGGCTAAATTGTACCGATAACATAGATAAAGTTTTAGCCTCGTTATCACCGCTGCTAAATTCAAACGGGATTATAACACTGGTGATATTGCCCAAATTCTGTTTGTGGGAAACGCTGCTATTATTCAAAGGGAAGTTCCGCACAGCATTCCGGCGTTTTTTTAGCAGCGGCGGAAGAAAAGCCCATATCGAGGGCAATTATTTCAAATGCTGGTATTATAACCCGTCGTATATCACCAATAGAATGAAAGAACAATTTGATGTATTAAGCGTCGAAGGTCTCTGCACTATCGTTCCGCCATCCTATATCGAAGGATTTGCTGAAAAGCACCCTTCAGCCTATGTTTTTTTGAAGAATTGGGAAGATAAATTAAAAACCCGCTGGCCCTGGAGGGTGATGGGGGATTATTATATTATTTCCCTCAAGAAGAAATAACAAATCGCGCATCATTGCGAAGCCCCCTCTAAATCTCCCCCGGTAGGGGAGACTTTTTTTAAGCCCTCCCTTCCGGGGAGGGTTTGGGTGGGGCTAATCACTGCGCCACACTATTCTCATTGCGTTCCAAAATCAACGATACCCTGTGCTCAAAACGCTGTAGCAGCTTGTTCTGAAAATTCTTAGGATCGGGTTTTGCATAATGTTTGCCGGTATCCATCGCCATAATAATGCCGTGGGTGTTCAGCTTTTTTTGCTCCTCTTTTTTCTGCCAGCGTTTTGCCGTAATATTCATTAGCCAGTTATCAATTGCATATCCCGTCGGGTTATTAAAAAGCATTTCGGTAAAGCTTTTCAGGGGTGAATTTTTTACGGGTTTTGTGGTAGTAAGCCACATACATTTATTGGGCAGGTAATCCCTGGTCCATGCATTGGCGGTGTAAAACTGCTCAAAAACGGTGTCGCCGTATAAAGGCATCAGCGTAGCTATTTCTATCGCGGTATAGATATTTTTTTCGCGGATCTGCAATTCCTGCTCATCGATATAATAGTTCATGCAAAAATAGTGCTCCCTGTTTACCAGGAAGGTTAATTTTTTGAAGCAATGCATAATGGAGCGGGCTATCCAGAGCCTGTTCTTGGCAGTAATGATGAACAGGTCGATATCAGAACTTTCGTCCGCGAAATTTTTTGAAAGCGACCCGGAAATAGCTATCCCCCTCACATAAGGGAAACGGATCAATAAATTGCTCACTTTCTTTGCTATCCGGATCAGGCTTGCCGCTTTGATATTGCCTTTTTCGCGTCGCTCAATTAAAAAGGGATCATTTTTTAAAGTGTAGAATTTATCGAACTTGTAGATCAGCCGGTCAATGATCATCGACCGAAAATTATAACCGAACTCCTCCTGGTCATATTTAGCAGGCAGGAATAAAAAGACTTCTTCCATCGTCAATGGATAATTGAACAGGTCAAAATAAGCGAGGGTTGCTAATATGTTTTTTTTGATCTCTGACAATGTCTTAAAGCTTAATCAAACAGGTTCTTTTCTTTATAATGATGACGGCGCAAACTCGTGATTGGTTGCCACCTTTCTTAAATATTTATGCTTCCCCAACTGGATTTCCAGCTTTTCTTTTTGGGTAGATACGAAAACAAAAAAGGAGAAGAAAAAACCGTAAAACATCACCCCTTTATCCACGTCCAGGATATTTTCTGATAGCGAAACAATACTTATCAGCATCATAAAAGTTAAAAAGAAGATGTCTTTTTTGCGGATGGCCATTCTGAAACCATATATCAATGTTGCCAGGTAAACCAACAATCCCCATATACCCGATTTTATCAAAAAACTCAGGTACTCATTATGCGCGTTTAGCTTATGTAGATAAGAATTGTAAAGCTTTTGGGCGAAATACTTATCCTGCAAAAGCCCTGTTTCGGAGCCTGCACCATAGCCAACTATTGGTGATTTTTTTACCAGGTCAACAGCTATTTCCCACCTCATCAAACGGGGCTCTACTGATTGCACTACGATGGTTTTAGAGAAGTCCTGTTTCAGCTCGGTTAAAAAGCGTTCCCTGAAAGCATGTGAATTTAAAATGACGGCTACTATTAATACCGACAATGAGGAGGCGATAAGCATAAATTGCTTACGACGCGCACCTTCCAACAGGAAATAAGGAAACCCGATGTTGATCGTCAGGAACAAAGCCACAAAAACAGATTTTGAGCTTAACTGGATGATACCTGCCGCAAGGATCATACAACAGATGGCGTAAAATATTTTGTTGCGGGATGATCGTTCGTTTACCAATCGGGATAACAGATATACAAGCGAGATTGCTACTTGTAAGGAGAAAAACGTAGCGTGCATATCTATTGGTTCCGAAAAATTTTGATTGGTGAACGCGGGTGAGAAAATGGAAAGCAGCGGCAGTTTGTAATAACGGGCAGTTGCAAAAGCGTCGATATAGAGATAGGCGATAGTTACCGTGCAGCCGAGGGCAAACACCAGCAGCAAATTGGGTAGGTATTTTTTCAGATCGAGTGGGTTGAAACAAAATATTAAGGGGAATAAGAATATGGGTATATCCAATCCCAATTGCGTGGATGCCCCGGCAGGGCTGATGGTATAAATGCTACTGATAAGCGTTACAAAAAACACAGCCTGCAGAGCAACTGTCCGCCACATAAATACAGTTTTTATGGAATTTTTATTGAAATGGATGATGGTATGCAATGATAGGCTGATCAGGATGATATGACTATAAAAAAGATCAAAAGGCAGGCTAAGCAGCAGCATCATCAAATGATAATAACTGACCTGGTTGGCCTTGGTATCCTTAATAAGAAATAATTCTTTCATGCTTTGTTTTGTCATAACATTCCAAAATGAATGCTTCATACTCATTAACTATCTTCTCCCAGTTAAACTGGTAGGCGATTTTGAACAGGTTGTTTTTTACCATCGTTCGCTCAATCTCTTCTCGCTGTACGTTCTCCACCAATTGCTGCACCTCATTTGCATTTGAAAAATAAAAGGCATCTGCGTGTAGTACAGATTTATTGAAAGGGTTGTTATGCGCGGCTATCAGCGCCTCACTGGCCATGGCTTCCAGTAATGAGGGGTTAGTGCCACCCACGCTATGCCCATGAAAATACAAGTAGGAGTTGTTTTGCAATGAACGAACCTTCGCTGTATCAAACATCGACCCTTTGAATTGGATGCGCGTATCATTCTTAAACTTGTCCCTGATGAATTTGCCGAAACGATTGCCGGTATCGCCCAAAACCTTAAAATTCTTGCGTGAGTTACTGTTATTAAAGCCTTCCAGTATGGTCTCGATATTGTTCTCAGGCTCCATTCGTGCCATCAGCAAAAAGTAATCTTCCTTTAGTGCCTCGGTGGTGTCAAATTGCTCACGTTCCTGGTCGGTAAACAGATCGGCTCCATAGGGTATATATTCGCTGTGGATCTGGTATTTGTTTTCCAGATAATCTTTGATCACTCTTGAATCGGAAATATAAAACTGGCTGTGTTTGATGGCGAGCTTTTCGGCATATTTTAAAAATTGCTGTACCTTTTTTGAATATTTCGACCTTTTCCATTCCAGCCCGTCCATATTGGTAATAATGGTGCTTTTTTTAGGATACAACCTGCCCCATACAGAGCAACTTGTATATCCCATCAGCAATACCACGTCGAACTTTTGCCGCCGTGCATCCATCAGGCAATTCAGGTCATAAATAAACTGCCCTGCCGTGCCTACCAGGTATTCCGGGTCATAGCAGTGCTGTATCTTCACCCCGTTCCAGGTGTCCTCTGTGTAAGGGTGGTTATGCGAATTATAAACCGTAACCGAATGTCCCTTTTTAACCAACCCTGCCGAGACATATTCTGATATATGCTCAAATCCCCCGTAGTGGTTCGGTATTCCGCGTGTGCCTAATATGGCTATTCTCAAGTTCTTCATACAATAGCTGTTTGTTGATATGCTTTTAATGTTTGTATAGCTGCCTGTTTCCAGGTATAGCGTTTCAGTATCATTTGATGTAAATTTTCATTGTATCGATTATGGCTTGCCCTTTCAACTGCCGACAGGATGCTTTTAGGCTCCCCCGGATCGCAGTAAAAAGCATTGTTGCCAAAATATTCCCCTGCATCGCCCTTATCTGTGATCACAATGTTGCAGCCCATCACGGCGGCTTCTATCGAGCTTAAACCCGTAGTTTCGAACCAACTGGGCAGGATATGCACCTTGGCTTGCTGGTAATATTTTACCAGTTCGTCCTGCGGGATATGGTCGATAAAACGGATGTTGCTGGCCGCTATGCTACGGCACTCGTCATAATATCCTTTTTGATTTGGCGCATGAGAGCCGATGAGCAATAAATTGAATTGCGTATTATTCAGCGCTTTGATCAGGTTCAGCTGGTTTTTTATGCCTTCTATCCTGGCCACACACAACACCAGTTTGGCATCCTTTTTAACAGAAAAATCGCGCTGAAACAAATGCGGGTTTACACCGTTGGGTATTACCCGGTACTTCACCTTGCTCGGGTAAGTTTGCGCAATACGCTGGTATTCAGATACTGAATTTGGCAATATCATGGCCGCCTTTTTTAATATCTCCAAAATGCTTTTGCGCTGACCTTTCCAGGTGTAATCCAGGCTGGCCAAATGATCTTTACCAAGCAGCCAGCGGGCAATAGTTTTCAGGTATTCAATTTTGTCGGAAGGTAAAAAACTAAATAAGGCTGCGCCGAAACCCTTGCGGTGATGCTGATCAAATTCGCTATAATTGACCAGGATGGTAGAAACCACAAAGGGTTTACCAGCATGTTTACTGTGGTACAGAATATCCGCCGGGCGAATCAGGTTAAAAAAATGCAGCAGGTCATATTGCTGATAATCGATCACCTCATTGGATAGTTTTATTTCGGCAGCCACACCCATATCCGCCAGGTGCCGGGCGGTTTGCACAGCTTGCACCGTATCGCCTCCCGGTGCGGTATATAATGTCGATCGTGTGATGATAGCTACTTTCATGCTCTTGTTTATAACCTGTTGGGGCTTTGTTTATGAAGCCACGCGATTGTTTGTTCGGGTAAATAGCTTACCGCGTATAACAAGTAATTATCCAGCCGCAAAGGCCATATACTGATAGCCATCCGCACATGCCCCCGCGCCTTTGCGGGCTGGTAATTGTTTGCTAAAAATTTCTTTCCGCATAGAGCGTGATAGGCGCCTTCCTTTATTTTGCGCACATCCTGGCGCTTAATAATGGTTAGCAGTTCATCGCTTTCTTCTTCGGTGATGGAGCCACGCGTAGTGGCCTGCCGTTTCAGTTGCCTGAAACGTTCGCCGCGCCACCGTTCATCAATGGTTACTGATGCGGCGTTCATTCTCACTTTTATCAGCGACTCGCGCAGGTTTTGCAGCTTCCCGGCTTTGGCCAGGCTGGTCCACAATAAATAATCTTCAAAAGTGTGTGCCTGCACATCATACCCGCCAGCTTTGATCACCTCATCCCGTCGGTACATTACTGCCGAATGGATGAAAGGGCAATACACATATAGGTTATTCTGTATTTCCTCATTTGAATGTGCGATACAGTGAAAGCCGAACAAAAAGTCGCCGTTCTCTAAAATATACTCTGCATCGCTGCCAACTAAAACATACTCGGGATGATCCTCTAAAAAATTAAGCTGCTTTTCCAGTCGCGTTGGTAAGCAGATATCATCCGCATCAAAACGGGCGATAAAAGGGGTTTCAGCAAGCCGCAAGCCGGTATTCAGGGTAGCGGCTATCCCGGTGTGTTCCTTGTTCACCAATACGATCCTGGGATCGTCAAAAGAAAGCACCTGGCTTATCGTGTCATCCGTTGAGCCATCATTAATGATCAGCAATTCAAAATCACGATAGGTTTGCTCCAATACCGATGCTATCGCCTCGCTGATATACTTCCCTGCATTGTAAGCAGGCATCAAAACGGTGATGCGGGGGCGGTTAACTGGCATGGCTCAATATTTTTTGAGTGGACGTTTCTTTTATATTCAGCAGCAGCAGTAATTCAAAAAACAGCAGTATGGATAACTGCTCAAACCAGTACGCGATAAAAAATACAGCCAGTATCAGCAAAAGGATCGGCAGACCGTAAGTAAGTTGTTTGTAATGCTTTAGGAAGAACCAGAGGTAGCAGATCAAAAAAGCCGCAAGGCCAAATAGTCCGTATTCAGCCAGTAGCTGGTCGTAAACCGAACCGGGGTCATTGGTTAGTGAATGAAAATCAGTCTTTTTACTAAAAAAATCAAGATAGAGATCGAGGTGATTGGACAAAAAATCGGGACTGATGTACGCGTATTTTTTCGGATACCCACCCGCGAAACCAAACCCGCTGGCCCTGAAAGCAAGTTTTGACGAAAAATTACCTATGCCATCACCTGTGAATATTTTAGCAGGGTGCTGCCATAGAAAATTGATGGTCTGGAAAAAGCCAATCGCTTTGCCCGGCATGGTGGACGGATAATCGTTCTTTGACGAAAGTGGCAAACTGGCTTTGTGCTCGCCGATAAATGCCAGTAAATGCTTTTGATAAGCAGTGGTATCGGCGACATGCTGATAGCGCCTGGTATTGATATTGGGTTGAGGGATATATATCCTTCCAGCTTCGGTTCTTGAAACTAAACTGACGGTATGAACTATGTTTGGATGGTTAACATCATACATGCTGTCGATATATCGCCAGGCTACCTTTTGTTTTCTTTGTTCAGGGTTGAGTAAGCTGTCGGGTGTTACTGTGATCGGCGTTGGTAGTTCCTTTGCATAGTTATGCTGCAAAAATTTCAGGTGGAAGGTGTTTTTAAAGGTTTCGTTAACGTAGATGCCATTTTGCGGGGATATCCTACCCATAAAAATCACCAGGAACATCAGGCAGATCACGATCAGGCTTTTTTGATCGCGGCTGCTTTTGAAGATGAATATAAGGGCCAAGATCAGCATCAAAACCAGGTCGGTAAAATTGCTGCCTGTGAATAGCATTACTGCCATGCAAAGCAGCAGCATAGCCGTGTTTTTTTTGGTGAGAAAATAGATCACACCAAATGCATTTAAAACGGCATTGGTTGATGAAGTGTCAAAGGTTAAGCCTTTGATATAGTCACCAGTACCGATAAAATACTTCTGGTACTGGCCCTGGTAGGTATAAGGGTTGAAAGAATGTGTTTCAATGATAATAGCCGCGAGGTTACAAAAGGAAAGCACTGCGTTCAGTACAAAAAAGGCGACGATGGTGCGGTGGATAGTTTCGGTATCGTTGTTCTCAACAAATAGTTTTACCTGGTGCATCGCCAGGATGCAGAGCAGCCAAAAGCCTATCCCCGTGAGCAAAACAATGTTGTAATTGACGTTGGCATAACTCCGGCTGATGATCCAGTTGAGCACTGCTATGGCAATAGCCAACAGATAAAAAAGTGGTAGCCGTGAGTTTTTGAGACTGAACCCAAATTTGAAATTAAATTGCAGTAGGTAAATGAAGATAATAGCCGGGATCTTGACAGCTAATTTCACGTTTAAGAAAAGCACCAGGAAAAGCAGCAGCTTCCAGTCTACCAGGCTTTTTAGTTTCTTAATATTAAAAAAAGTGCTGATAACCATTCCGGTATTTCCCTGTTTTTAGTCATAGGAGTTACGGCTTGGAAATTCAATTGGTTGCCTGTGGGGGTGGGAGAATTATTTGTCTGAACCATGATTTTTAGGATTTGAGGATTGTCTTGATTCTTGTCAACAGCCGATAGTAATCATGTTAATCTTTTAATCCTAAAAATCATGGTTCAGACATCAATCCCTTCAAATCTTTCCCATCACCCAACCTCACCTGCATCGTCATCATCAGCCCCACAACATAAAACAAAACTGCACCACCAACATCCATCCAAACATTCACAAACAGCAGCTTCGCTAAAAAAATACTGAGGCAGGCGCAGGTGGTGCATATCAACAATGGGGATACTATTTTATTCAGCTCCTTCATATCGTTTCGGATGATAAAATAAACAGTCTGGGCCAGGCATCCTGCTAAGTAACCTATGGCAGCGCCTTCATTTTTATAGATGGGTATCAACACAACATCAGCCACTACATTTACAGAAAAGGTGATGATAAATGAAGTCAGTATCAATTTTAACCTGCCTTTGGCAAAGTTGATGGTCCACAGAAAATTGCTGAAATACAATAATGGGATGCAGAGCGATAAAATAAATATCGTGCGCTCATTTACCGCACCGTATTTGCCTGCCGTTATCCTGTCAATAAGGGGCGACCAGCAACTATTCAGCAGCACGATGGTAAATGCGGCGATGATCATTTCCATCCTGAATAATAATTTCAGTTTGGTATTATCCGCTTCCCCATTTTTAAACAATCGCGTAAACCAGGGGATAAGCAGTGGGGCTAAAGCCAGCAGGGGCAAGGTGGATATTTCAAAAACCTTATAGGCAAAGCTATACTCGGCCAGGCTTACAGCTGATACTACGATACCGATAAATATCCAGTCGAACCTTGCCAGTGCCGAGGTAATGATCACTACCCCCAATTGCGGCAGCGATTCGCTGAGCAGGCTGCCATAAGCACTCTTATTCCATTTGATGGCTATAGGCAGCTTGGTGGCCCGCTTAAAAAGGTACAGGCCGATGAGTAATTCCAGCAAATCGCCGCTGATAAATACGATAATGACGGAGTGCAGCGAAATGCTATGTAAAAGTGCAAGCACCACCAGCCCACAGGCCCGGGCAATGTTGGAGACGACCGATATGATAGCCAACAACCTGAAACGCTCCATGCCGATGGCTGTTTGCTTAAATGGGGTTGAAAAATAGATCATCAGCTTTCCCGCACCTATCAGCAGCACCAGGTCGTAGGAATTGATTGTGGATGGGAATAATCCCCGGCCAAACAGCAAGAGCACATAAAATGCCAGCCCTGTGATCAGTACGTGGCCGATATAAAGCGAGAGTATATGTTGCGGATTATCGCCGGAGGCTACTTTGCGTACCACCACCTGATCGATACCGAATGACAGGGTATTGAATATAGTCAGCAGCAGGGCCAATGCCAGGTTGATTTCTCCGAAACTGGTTTTATCAAGCCCGGTGGATAGGATGTAAAAAATCACCAGGCCAAATAGCTGGTTAATGATGAGCTGTAAAGTATTGGCCGAAAGATTATTTACAAGCTTGCTTTTCATTAAGCCCCCTCTAAATCTCCCCCTGTAGGGGAGACTTTTAAAGTTTTATATTTTTTAAGCCCTCCCTACAGGGGAGGGTTGGGTGGGGCTCAATATTCAACAACCAAAGCCTCTTCAACAACTTGTTTCTCCTGATGGCTCTGTCTACTTCCCTGCTTTTTCAATAAACGATATTTGAGCCGGGTAAGCCTGGATATCATCATGGCTATCTGCCAGCCTTCGTGGCCATCCAGGAAGCCTAATAAAACGATATAGTTTTTGAGAAAGTGATATAGCGGCGCTACATACAATTTGATAGCATTTGCCTTTTTACCGCGGGCCGCATATTTTTCGGCGCTTAATTTGGCATAGCGGACGGTTTTGGTAATAAGTTCGCCACTGTCTTTTACAGAATAGTGATGGATATAGCCATTCAGTTTTTTAATAGTGATGGCCGATGGCAGTACCAGGGTTTCGTGCACAGTCGGCTCCGACCATCGTACCAGCTTGCGGTTAAACAAGCGGATATGATGATCCCTCCCCCATGTGCCAAAACGCACCAGTTTTTTTCCGTAATAAGATTTAAAGCGGATATCATATACGATGCCGGGGTCGTTAAATTCCAATTGGTGTAAGGAACAGATCAGTTCTTCATCCGGGATCTCGTCCGCATCGATACTTAATATCCAATTGTATTTAGCGCAGGCTATACCTTTGTTTTTGTTAGCGCCGTACCCGTCCCAATTCTCATGATATACCTGGCAACCGGCCCTGAATGCTATTTCGGGCGTTTTATCGGTACTATCATTATCAATAACAATAATATCGTCGGTAATTAACTTGAGGGCATTGATACAGGCTGAAATAACCTCAGCCTCATTTCTAGTAATGATGACAACCGAAACAGGTACCATATAAATTTATTTTTTAATTATCACGGCAGCAGGGGCGCAAAGGTTGCCTGTAGTTTTTAAATAAATTAAAAGCAACATTATTAAATGCAAAATAACTGGAGCTGTTACCGGCTTATTTGTGGTAGCTTAGTGTAGTTATTATTCTGATTTTTTATGATTAATTTTATAAAAAGAATAAAAATTAATCAACTGTAAATCAGTTAATTGAATCAGAGATACCACTTTGTTATTGCAGGCAGGCAACCTTTAATAGCTCGCTAACGTGATAACGGGAGATAAGGTTAATTTATTAAAGCTAACAGGTAATTACCCAATGGGTGAAGAAGAGTTACATCAACTGATCGGGGGCTGTATTAAGCAGGACAGGGGTAGTCAGAAAATGCTGTATAAAGTGTTTTATGGCTTCTCTATGGGTATTTGCCTGCGCTATACCAATAACCGCGAGGAAGCAGCCGAGGTAATGAACCAGGGTTTTTATAAGGTTTTTACGCGTATTGATACTTATGATAGGGCAAGGCCATTCAAAGCCTGGCTCGGAAAAATCATGATCAATGTGTCCATTGATTACTACCGGGCCAACTTGAAAATGGCTTATACGGAAGATCTTGATAAAGCCGAAAACGTAAGCGATGGCGACCTGACAGACCAAAAGCTCAACTATGATGACCTTTTGAAGATGGTGCAAAAACTGCCTAATGCTTACCGTACCGTATTTAACCTTTTTGCAATTGAAGGCTACACGCATGACGAGATCGGCGAAATGCTGAATATATCGTCGGGCACGTCAAAATCAAATTTGCATAAGGCCAGGCAAAAATTAAAACTGATGATCTTTGAAGCCGATTCATCAGACAGGGGCAACAATTACAATAACGGCATAGATTATTCACCCGTTGTAGCCATCAATAAGGTGGACAGGCAAGGGGTGTATTTTAAAAAAAATATTTAATGGGGTGAAACCATCATGAACTCATGACAACATCACAACCATAGGAAAGAAGTTATTTAGATGAAAAAAGAGCAGGACGAAGAATTTGATGATCTATTCAGGAAGGGGATGCAAGACCCGGTCAACGAGCCATCTTACAGGGAGGCCGACTGGGATGCTATGGAGCAAATGCTCGCTAAGGGTAAAAAGCGCCCGGCCATAATTTATTGGCTGTCTTTTATAGGCAGCGCAGCGGCTATTTTACTATTGTTCTTAGGCTGGTTGTTTTTAAGGCCCGATGTTGTTAAACATCAGGGGCAAGGACAAATTGCGGCTGCTCATCACACTGGCCCGGCTACCCCGCCAACTATTGCAGGGCAGCAGAAAAAAGAAGATACCGGTAATAGCGGCGGCCCCACCAGGCAACCGGAAAATAGCAGCACGCAGAAAATATTAAGTCCGGCTAATTATGCCAAAACCCCGGGCTTTAACAGGCACGGGCAAAATGGCAATTCGTTCTTACCCTTATCTGCCAATGGGGGCCGCCGCGATACTACCGGATATGCTTCAATAGCTAAGAATGACAGGCCGGAACCTTCGACGCTGGCAGCAAATTATGCCGGTATAAACGGAGATGGGTTTTTACTTAATGATCAGTCGGTAATTGCCGGTTACCAGTTAAAGAATGCACCAGCTGTTAGTGCCGATGCTAAAACGATAGATAATGGATTGAAGGTAAGTAGGATCGGGCAGCCCAAATTAGGCTATAAGCCACAGCTTGCATTGGGCGTGATCGCTTCATCAGATATGAATGGTGTTGGCTCGTTTCAGCAAAGCAAGGTGGGCGGCAATTTTGGGTTATCTTTTTCTGTTGGGTTATCAAAGAAATGGTCTATCAGTACAGGCGCTGCATATTCCATCAAGCCTTACCTGACAAATTTTAATGATTACCATACCAGTTATCAATTCAAAACCGACCCGGTAAATATTGATGTAAACTGCCGTATGATAGATATCCCGCTTAATGTGAACTATCAAATATATAACAGGCAGCAAAACAAGATCAGCATAGGCACAGGTTTATCATCCTATATTATTTTGAGCGAGAACTATAGCTTTAATTATGCAAATCAGTATGCATCAGGCCCTGCCGGGTATAGCGTCATCAATAAAAACCGAAATATCCTGAGTATTGCCAATCTTGATGCCACCTATCAGCACCAGGTTAATTCGAAGGTGGGGATCGTTATTCAGCCGTACCTTAAACTTCCGTTATCAAATGTAGGGGAGGGTCAGGCCAGGCTTCAAACTGCTGGTATAGCCGTGGGCCTTAACTGGAACTTAAATTCATCTTTTAAACCAAAGTAATATGAAATTCATCAGTGTTATTTTACTTGCCTGGATGAGCATTATCCAGGCGGGGCAGGATATCTATACCTGTAAAAATGCGAAAATCAACCTGTATTCGAGCGCGCCAATTGAGGATATTGAAGCCAATTCAAATGCCGGGGTATCGGTTTATAATGCCACTACCGGCGAATTGGATTTTAGCCTTCCTATCCGTTCTCTTCATTTTCCCAAAGCATTAATGGAGTCGCATTTTAATGAGGATTATATGGAAAGTGATAAGTATCCTAAAGCGACTTTCAAAGGTAAACTGCAGGAACACCCCGACCTTACCAAAGACGGCAGTTATCCTATATCAGTAACCGGCGAACTTTCGGTACATGGTGTAAATCAAATGCGTACCATCACAGGCAACCTTAAAATAAATAATGGCGTATTGACTATGACATCAGAATTTATGGTGAAATGCGCGGATCATCATATTGAGATACCGCAGATCGTATTTCATAACATCGCCCAAAGCATACGCATAAGGGTTGATGCAACTTATACGCTATACAAATAAAAACAATCATTAAAATAAACAAACCTTATATGAAAAGAACAATAATCCTTTTGGCACTACTGGCACTGAGTGCCGGTTTGCGGGCCCAGGAAAAAGATGTCACAAAAAAAAGCACTTCTGCCGATTCATTAATGAATGCGATGAATACGGACGAAAAAACCGGGCCGGTTGTGATCTTTAAATCCTCAAGGATGATCTTATCACAAAGTACCGAAACCGTTAGGAAGAAAAACCTTAACTTTTTGGTAATTCACAGATTTGGTGATTTTGCCGGATCCAATGGTGGAGGAAAAACTTATTTTGGGCTTGATGCTGTATCAGATGTGTATATAGGGTTTGAATATGGGCTGAGCGATAATTTGAATATTGATATTGGCCGAACTACGATTGGCGGCCTGGCCGACCTTGAATTAAAATACGCGATACTGCGCCAGTCAAGAGACGGCAGCAGTCCGTTTGCCATAACCTTGCTGGGCGAAGCAGGCGTGGCACCATACGGCTCCTATGTCGCATTCAGCGATAGGACAGCATTCCTGGGGCAAGTCATGATCGCCCGTAAGTTCTCGCCCTGGTTATCTTTACAACTAACGCCCACTTTTGTGCGTGATTATACGTCGCCCTTATTATATCCGGGTAACCAGCAGCAATTTTTCGCCTTAATGGGTATGGCAAGATTGAAACTTTCCAATCACATGGGTTTTATCATTGATTACGGGCACCCATTTTCTTCTTCCAGAACTACCGCCAACGGATTTTATGATCCCTTAGGTTTTGGTATCGAGATTGAAACAGGCGGGCACGTGTTTACCATTAACGTTACCAATTCAAGGGCCGTTTCAGAGATCAATTATTTGAGCAACACGCAATCAAACTATTCAAAAGGGCAATTTAGGGTAGGGTTTACCATCTCGAGGATGTTTGATTTTAACCATAAAGAGAACAGTAAATAATTACATGGAAAGACAGGAATTTTTATCAAAACTGGGCATCGGGTTAGTGGCCGTTTGTGCCGGTTGCAGCCTGGTATCTTGCGGGGGAAGCGGCAATAAAAGCAGTGATCCTGTTCCAACACCTGCACCAACGCCGCCAACCACAGGGAGCGGCAATTTATTTACTGTTGATCTGAGCAGTGAGCTTATGAATATTGGGGATTCAAAAGTGGAGCAGGGGATTATCATTGTAAGGATAGGGAACGATGAAACGGCAAACTCCTTTACCGCCGTGCAGGTAGCATGCACCCATCAGGGCAACGCCATAAATTACAATAACAGCCAAGGGATATTTATATGCCCCGCGCATGGCAGCGAGTTTAGTAAAAGCGGGCAGGTGGTACTGGGCCCGGCAGCATCACCATTGCATAAATACACGGTTACAATTAATAACTCAATTTTAACTGTTACCGCATAATTATTGTTTGAGGTTTGTTTTTTATTTGACCGGGTGCATATAAAAATGTGCCCGGTTTTATTTTCGGGGTTAGTTCTCTAACAATAAAGGCTACGACGGGAAAACAAGTAGGGGAATATGGATGTTATCGGGAATATTATAGGGCGTATTTTGCCCCAGCAGCTCTTTAAAATGATACTTATTGTTTACAAGTACCAGCAGATCGTTATTCATCCCGTTAACCAATACATCAAGGGCTTTGGGTATATCCCTTTCCCTTATATTGCTGAAATAGATATTCTCGTACTTAATGGGGTGTAATATCTCATTCTCAAAAACCGAACGGGCATAATTATCTTCCATATAAGGCAGCCCCCGTGCAGAAATATTGGCGATCATTATGCTTGCGTTTAGTAACCTGGCCAATTGGGTTAGAAATGTTACTATCTCGTGGCGGCAAAAACGCAAGTCGGTGGCGTAAACTATTTTTTCAAACGCTTTATATTCCACCTTTTCAGGAATAAACAAAACAGGGCACCCGGATTTGGTAGAGCATTTTAGCGTCTCGGCTTCAATGTGTAAGAGGTCGTCCTCAGTGCCTGCGATTCCTTTAACAATTACGCCAACATCGTATTTCTTTACTACCTGCAGTACATGATCGGGCTCATAATCCACCCCTTCAATAAACCTCACTACGGGCATTAAACCGCTCTGCCAGTTAAGTTTTGATTCTAATTTTTCTATCCAGTTGGTATCAGCATCCGTTATTTCCGGCATACCCTCATTGATATTGATGCTTGCGATAAGCAACTCTTTAGCGACAGTTTCCTCCGTCTTATCACAAGTGTTCCACACATACAAATTGGTGTTGGTTTTTCCCGCTAAAAGTAAGGCGAGTTCGGTGGCGTGCTCTGCTTCGGGAGAGAAATCGTTAAATATCAGGATGTTTTTCATAGTCGCTTTAATAAGGGAAAAATTAGAAAAAATACCAGGAGGATCAACCTCATAAAATTAATGAATAAGAAACTGAATATTAATGATTTATATCATTTATATTTATAACACAATGTTGATAATTTATTTGGAAAAATGTTTATTTTTTTCAGTATAATTAAAGCATATCTTGTGTCATTTCTACATAAAAAAATATTTTTATGCAAGGTCAATTTATATGATGATTTATCAGAAGGATCGGCTTGTAAAAACTCTGATATCCTTATTTAGTTAACTCCAAAGGCGGTTTTTTGTTTTAAGAGAAAATATAAATTAGTCAGCAAAATTCCATTTTTGGGAAAAATTCCCCTGCTTTTGGCTAAAGTTCTTTATCTTTCCATCATTATTTTTTCCTGTGGTGTAATGGTAGCACCTCTGATTCTGGTTCAGAAGATCGTGGTTCGAGTCCATGCAGGAAAACTTTACAAGACCCCTCCGCAATTTATAAGATCCGACGGGTAGTTTACAGCTCATTTCTCAACTGAGCGTATGTCAAAAATAAAACGGTTCGGTTATCTCCACGCTTTTTGCTTTGCTGTTTTAAAACCCTAAATTCGTTATACCATGTCAAACGATCGCCGTATTTTTCTGAAGCAGGCAGCCACCCTGGCGGGCGCGTTCTCTGCCGCCAGTCTCTTTAACCAGTTGCATGCCGAAGAGTGGAAACACGCGGCTAAAAAGATCGAACACCTGGATGCCGCACAGGCAGCGCAGGATGAGGACTACTGGAGCACCATACAAAGCGCTTACACCGTAAACCCCAATATCATCAACCTGAACAATGGCGGGGTATCACCATCGCCGCTGGTTGTGCAGCAGGCGGTGGCGCGGTTTAATGATCTGTCAAACGAGGGCCCGTCCTATTTTATGTGGCGCATTCTCGACCAGGGACGCGAGCCTCTGCGCGAAAAGCTGGCACTGCTGGCAGGTATATTGCCAGATGAGGTAGCGGTCAACCGTAACTCTACTGAGGCGTTGAATACCGTTATTTATGGGCTTGATCTGAAAAGCGGTGATGAGGTGATCGGCACCAAGCAAGATTATCCCAACATGATACAAGCCTGGCGGCAAAGGGCGCTGCGCGAAGGAATAGTATATAAGCAATTGAGCTTCGATTTCCCGATAGAAGATGATGCCCAGATTGTGAAGGCTTACGAGGATGCCATCACCTCTAAAACCAAAATCCTGCACGTAACGCACATGATCAATTGGGTGGGGCAGATCATGCCGGTGCGAAAGATATGCGATATGGCGCACGCTAAAGGGATTGAAGTGATCTGCGATGGCGCACACTCATTCGGCTTGCTTGATTTTAAAATACCCGAGCTGGGTTGCGATTATTTTGGTACCAGTTTGCATAAGTTTTTGTCGGCCCCGATTGGCAGCGGTATGTTATGGATAAAAAAGGAGAAGGTCGCTAAAATATGGCCCTTGCTTTGTAACGGCGATCCTCATAGCAGTGATATCCGCAAATTTGAAACTTTAGGCACACGCAGTTTCCCGATCGAGCAGGGTATTGGCGAAGCCATCAATTTTCATGAGGCCATAGGCAGCAAGCGCAAAGAAGAACGGATAAGGTACCTCAAAAACTATTGGGCATCGAAAGTAAAGGAGATACCAAAAGTAAAACTGCATACCTCCCTAAAACCAGAATACTCATGCGCGATATGCGGAGTAAGTATTGATGGCATGACACCGGGCGAACTGGATAATGCCTTATTTGGCCAATACAAAATACATACTGTAGGCATAGTTTGGGAAAACATCAGTGCTGTAAGGGTAACCCCGCATGTTTACACCAAAATTGCCGACCTGGATAAACTAGTAAAAGCTATAGGCGAAATAGCTACTAAAAAATAGTCGTTATGGAAAACGATCAGCCTAACATACAATATTCAATACCATTATTTATGGTATCGAACATGGAAGCCTCGCTGAAATTTTATACCGATGGCCTGGGTTTTAAGATATTGAACACCTGGACACCGCGTGGTAAAATTGAATGGTGCTGGCTTCAACGTGAAGGCGGCCCGGTAATGTTGCAGGAGTTTAGAGCGACGGAGAAGAGGCCGTATCTTTCGGGGGATAAGCCCGGTGCAGGGGTGTCAATCTGGTTTCAATGTGTTGATTCCCTTGCGCTTTATCACGAGTTTATTAAGAACGGGGTGAATGCCCAAGAGCCATTTGTTGGCAATGGGTTATGGGATGTAAAAGTGATCGACCCTGATGGTTACAATCTGCATTTTGAAAGCCGGACTGATGTACCCGAAGAAACCACCTGTTCGGAGTGGTTGAATAAGAAATGAGGTCTGCTTAATGTTTCTTCAACGTCGCTTCTATCATAGGCGCCAGTTGTTGCACCCACTCCATATACATTTCACCTGAGGGATGCAACCCATCGGGAGCGATCAGGTTCGGCTGAGTTGCTGCTAACCTTGATATGGCGGTAATGTCAAGGTAATGAACATGGGCGTTCATGCTTATCGCTTTATTGATGGCATTAAACTGGTCTATTTGCGGGCCAATTGTAGCATCATTACCACCTGCAAATGGGGTTACGCCATAATCAGGAATAGATAAAACAAAAACCCGGCTGCTATCTCCTTTGGCAAAACTTATCGCTGTATTTAACACCTGCGTAAATTTTATTTTGTAATTATCCTGGCTTAATCCCTGGAACTGATCATTCACGCCGATCAGTAAAGTAACAAAATCATATTTATTATTGGTCAGGCCGCTTTGGGCGATAGCGTTTATCAGGTTGTCAGTTGTCCAGCCGGTTACAGCAATAATGGTTGGCGGCTTTATAGGTAAAGTATCGTTGGCGTTTAGTGAATTGACAAGCTGATAGGGATATGAATCGATCTGCGGAACAGCTTCCCCAATAGTATAAGAATCGCCTAAAGCGATGTAGTGCAGCGAATCAGTAGTAACAGTCTTTGCGGTGTCAGGTTTGTTCATAGTTGTGGACTGGCCCGTATCGATCTTTTTTTTAGCGCAGCCTGATAAAGCGGTAATAACAAATACAATTGAACACAGTAATCTCATCATATCATCTCCATATTGAACAATACGGAAATATGATGTTTAAGGTTTTTTTTAACGTCTTCTATATCTAATTTCTTTCCAAGCTCCTGCTGCATGGATGTTACCGCCTTGTCGTCAATACCACAGGGAACTATGTTTTTAAAATAATCCAGATCGGTATTTACATTAAAAGCCAGCCCGTGCATGGTGATCCAGCGGCTGCAGCGCACACCCAGTGCGCATATCTTGCGGGCATTTTCACCATCCGGCTCCAGCCATACACCAGTATATCCGGGATAACGGTCGCCTTTGAGCCCGTATTGGGCCATGGTTAATATCACCGCTTCTTCCAGTGTGCGCAGGTAAAGATGTATGTCTGTAAAAAAATTATCCAGATCCAGTATCGGGTAACCTACAATTTGCCCTGGCCCGTGATAAGTAATATCACCGCCCCGGTTGATGGCGTAATAAGTGGCGTTTTTCTCCTTTAACCCTTTTTCATCCAAAAGCAAGTGCTCGGGTTTGCCGCTTTTACCCAGGGTATATACATGCGGATGTTCGCAAAATATAAGGTAATTGGGGGTTGGTGTATCTTCGTCATACTCATCGCCCTCGCTCATTATTTTGCGATTGCGTATCCTGGTCTTTAATGCAACCGTATCGGCAAATAAAGCTTCTTGTTTATCCCAGGCTTCTTTATAGTCGATGAGGCCCCAATCTTTGAAAATTACTTCCTTGTTTTTCATGGCCCTATCCCTTTACGTACCCAATCATATAATCTTCATATTGCAGGTAATCAACCCTATAGTTCAGATTGACAGCGCCCTTTACTAAATGAGCGTTTACCCCGCCTTCCTTATCAAAGTTAAAGGGTTCTAACGAAATATTATCAGCAAATGAAACTTCTTTTTGTCCGTAGCATTTATAAACTGCTTCTTTGGCGCACCAGCAAACATATAATTGCGCTATTTTATGCTGATCGCTGATAAACGCCATCTCATCAGCCCGCATAAACTTATGGGCTATACGCTCCACTTTTTCTTTGATCTGCTCAATATCTATCCCTACCGGGCTCTTTTTGCTGATCATCACCGCGGCATAATCAAAGGAATGACTAAG
>Ga0206812_1044_pt1 | contig 31889 bp, 30 predicted proteins | sample Alteio_BWOrgCont_54_FD_152912 | JGI IMG/M metagenome (GOLD analysis project Ga0206812, IMG submission 152912) | Enriched cells from forest soil in Barre Woods Harvard Forest LTER site, Petersham, Massachusetts, United States -... | ecosystem: Environmental > Terrestrial > Soil > Temperate forest >... | reverse complement strand
ATTTGCGAGAAATATAAACCTCAAATTTGATATGAAATTCAAGGATTGATCTTAACAGCCTATGTTAACAAACTGTTGGCGCTTAATGTAAGGCATTGAAGAACAGGATTGTGAATAAAGATTTGATTTGTTAACTATTTTAAAAAAACCGGAAGCGGTTATCAGTTCAATAAGTGCTAAAACCAATTAATATGGCTACTTTTGACAAAATTACTTAACATTAGAATGGCATATAATTCAAGACCACAGCGTGAAGACAACCAGATGGTTTTTGGTATCAGGGCGGTTATCGAGGCGATACGTTCGGGTAAAGAAATCGAGTCCTTATACATCCAAAGAGGGGTAGGCGGAGGCTTGTTAAATGAGCTTAGGGCATTACTGGTTGAGTACGGTATTGTAGCCCAGCAGGTACCGGTTGAGAAGCTGAACCGCATCACCGGGAAGAACCACCAGGGTGTGATCGCTGTGATCTCGCCTATCATCTACCAAAAGATAGAAAATATCATCCCTGAAGTATTTGAAAGGGGGGAAACACCGTTGATATTGGTTTTAGATGGCATAACCGATGTGCGTAACATGGGCGCCATAGCCCGTACAGCCGAGTGCGCCGGGGTACATGCCATCGTCATCCCCGCAAAAGGCTCGGCACAGATCAACGCTGACGCGATAAAAACTTCAGCCGGGGCCTTGTATAAAATACCGGTTTGCCGCCATGACAATATGATGCAAACGATCAAATTTTTGCAGGAATCAGGCTTGCAATTGGTTTGTTGCACTGAAAAAACTAAAGAAGATATTTACAAACCCGATTATACCCCACCAACCGCTATCATTATGGGTTCGGAAGAGGACGGGATACGTAACGAGATCATCCGCATTGCCGATCACCTGGCAAAGATCCCTATGTTCGGTGAGATCGAATCGTTGAATGTATCGGTATCGACGGGTGTGATTTTGTATGAAGCGATACGTCAGAGATCAGCGATTAGTTAATTAGAGATTAGTTATAAGCGCGCTGATTCCTAATCTCTAACCCTAAATATACTTTGCCCCAAATTTCTGCTTCACATCCGCTACGACCTGTTTTACATTTTGTTCCTGGTCGCGGGGGCAGATCAACAGGGTGTTGTTTGATTCGACTACGATAAAGTCATGTAGGCCCTGCAAAACAACCAGCTTTTCGCCGGGTACGTTTACCATGCAGTTTGACGAATCGTACATGATCACTTTTTCGGATGGGATAACGGCGTTGCCTACATAATCTTTCTCGGCCAGCTGGTATATGGATGCCCAGGTACCCAGGTCGGACCAGCCGAACTCTGAAGGCAAAACATACACATTATCAGCCTTTTCCATTATGCCATAGTCGATGGAAATATTGGTGCATTGCTGGTAAGCTTTGTGGATATGAGTTTTTTCGTTCGGGGTGTTATATACCGGTTTAGCATCTTCGAATATCTCGTTCATTTCGGGCAGGTAACGACCGAAGGCGTTCAATATGGCCTTTGCCGACCAGATGAATATACCGGCGTTCCATAAAAAGTCGCCACTTTGAATAAATGTTTTTGCTATCTCCAGCGTAGGCTTCTCGGTAAAGGTTTTTACTTTATGAAATTCCTTATTTATAGCTTGTTGCGTATATTGGATGTACCCATAACCCGTATCTGGCCTTGATGGTTTAATACCCAGGGTGATCAGGCACTCCTTGTCTGCAGCTGTTTTCATTGATTTTTCAATGGCAGCCACAAATGCATCGCCATCTAATATCAAATGATCTGATGGGGCTACTACAATGCAGGCATTAGGGTTGATGCTTTCTATTTTAAAACAACCGTAGGCAATACAGGGCGCGGTATTGCGCATTACCGGTTCGGTTAGTATTTGATCATCGGCCATGTCCGGCAGTTGTGATTTTACCAGGCCGGTGTAACTTTCATTGGTAACTATGTATATATTTTCTTTAGGGCAAACCTTCAGAAATCTTTCGTAAGTGTTTTGTATTAAGGTTTTTCCTGTACCCAAAATATCTAAAAATTGTTTTGGGTAAGATGTTCTGCTAATAGGCCAGAAACGGCTTCCGATGCCGCCGGCCATGATAATAGCATAATAGTTTTTATTCATGTTCTTTTGAAGAATTTTACAGCTTTAATTTGATGACAAAAATGGATAATATTCTGTTAATAATATATTAAATAAAATTACATAAACCGGCCATCTTTTTATTTGAGGTAATAATGGTTAAATAAATAAAATTGTTTTCATTTAAAAATCATTTCAATATAAAATTTTAAACAAAACCCATCGTTTATTTAGAAAAATTTGTTATTTTGAACTTTTAAATATAATAATAGAATCTACTTAGAATGATTGAAACAAAAAGGTCGCTTTTTGATAACCTGCAGAATTTCTTCGGCTTTGATAACTTCAAAGGTGAGCAGGAAGCGATTATAACTAATATTCTTGCCGGCAACGATACGTTTGTGATTATGCCTACCGGTGGTGGCAAATCCATGTGTTACCAGTTGCCTGCATTAATGAGCGAAGGAACAGCGATTGTGATCTCGCCGCTAATTGCCCTAATGAAAAACCAGGTAGACCAGCTAAGAGCTTTCGGCGGGTCTGACAGTATTGCACATTTTTTAAATTCATCATTAAATAAGGCCGATATAGCCCGTGTTAAGGAAGATGTACTCAGTGGTAAAACCAAATTGCTGTATGTTGCTCCCGAATCACTGACCAAACAGGAAAATGTTGATTTTTTACGTCTCAACCAGGTTTCCTTCGTGGCGGTTGATGAGGCGCATTGTATCTCAGAGTGGGGGCACGATTTCAGGCCTGAATATCGTAAAATAAGACAAGTGATCAGCAATATTGGCGATAACATTCCCATTATTGCTTTAACCGCAACCGCAACGCCAAAAGTTCAGCAGGATATTCAAAAAAACCTGCAAATGAACAATGCTACGGTTTATAAATCTTCATTTAACCGTTCAAACCTGTTTTACGAGGTGCGTGCAAAACGCAACGTAATTAAAGAGATCGTAAAGTTTGTAAAGCAGAACCAGGGTAAATCCGGGATCATCTATTGCCTGAGCCGTAAAAAGGTGGAGGAAGTGGCTGAAGCGCTTAACCTGAATGGTATTAAGGCATTGCCATACCATGCTGGCTTAGAGTCAAAGACAAGGGCCGATACACAGGATAAGTTCCTGATGGAGGATGTTGATGTGATCGTAGCTACCATAGCGTTCGGTATGGGTATTGATAAGCCAGATGTGCGTTACGTGATACACCATGATATGCCAAAAAGCATGGAAGGCTATTACCAGGAAACCGGTCGCTCCGGACGTGATGGTGGTGAGGGCGTATGCGTGGCTTTCTATTCGGAAAAAGATATTGATAAGCTTCAGAAATTCATGAAGGACAAGCCGGTGGCAGAACGCGAGATCGGAACCCAGATATTGAAGGAAGTGATCGATTACGCCGAAGCGGCAGTATGCCGCCGTAAACAATTGCTTCACTACTTTGGCGAGAATTTTAACGAGGCCGGTTGCAACAATATGTGCGATAACTGCTGTGCGCATAAAGAACATTTTGATGGCGAGGAGCACTTGCATAAAGCCCTGAGCATTGTTAAGGAATTAGGCGAAAAGTTTGATGATTTCCATATCATTAGCGTATTAATGGGTAATGATAACCCGCAGATACACAATTATGAACACCATTTGCTGCCTTCTTTTGGTTCAGGCAAGGAGCAGGGCGAAAACCTTTGGAACTCATTAATGCGCCAGGCTTTGCTGAATAATTATCTGTCAAAGGATATTGATCAGTACGGTTTATTGCGCTTAACCAAATCAGGAAATAACTTCCTGGATAACCCGCACAGCATCCGCTTTGTGATGAACAGGCCGATGGGTGCTACGGATGATGATGAGTCGGAAGATGGGCCTAAGCAGGGCGGCAGCGCCTTGGATACGGAATTGTTGCAGATGCTGAAAGATCTGCGTAAAAAGATAGCCAAGCAAAAAGGATTGCCGCCATTCGTGATATTCCAGGACCCATCGCTGGAGGAAATGTGCACGCATTATCCAATCAACACAGAAGAGTTAAAACAGATATCGGGAGTAGGTGCAGGCAAGGCTTTGAAATTTGGCGCGCAGTTTACCGATCTCATCAAGAAATACGTAGAGGATAATGAAATAGACCGCCCGATAGATATGGTGATCAAGAGCGCTGCCAATAAATCGGCGCTTAAGGTTTATATCATCCAAAATATCGATCGTCATTTGAACCTGGAGGATATAGCAGCTTCGAAAGGCTTGAGCTACGAGGAAATTTTACGTGAAGTGGAATCGATCGTTAACTCTGGTACCAAACTTAACCTCAACTACTTTATTGATGAAGTTATTGATGAGGACAGGCAGGATGAGGTATTTGATTACTTCAAAACAGCTGAGATCGATTCGATAGACAACGCACTGGTCGAATTAGGCGCCGACGAATATACCCGCGAAGAAGTACAACTGATGCGGATAAAATTTATGTCAGAATTGGGGAATTAACTTTGAGGTAAAAGGATAAAGGCGAAAGGTTTTGTCCGTTTTCATAAAAAGAAGCCGGTTTGATGTCGGCTTTTTTTATTTGGTGCGTCTATAAAATTGCCTTTTTAAATTCCAGGTAATCCAGGTTCATATTGCCATTGGCTACGATATGGATGGTAAGCACATGGATGCCTTTTTTGAGATCGATAGTGGTTAATTGATTGGTTTTATTCCAATGATGCCATTGGCGCCATTTTACGGTGTCACGGTCATCATGTGTTGATCGTATTTTTAACTGACCGGCTGCATCCTTCCCATCGATATCAAGTGAGATGGCCCCATCGCCGTTGGCGGTGTACATCAGGCCGACAATGTAGGGCCCTGTTTTGTTTACTTTAACGGTGTATTTGATCCATTCGCCTGGTACGGTCCAGCCCACATAGAGTTTGCCCATGTCGCGGACAACTTTATTGTAAGGGTTATCATCTATGCCGCCAGTTTTGGTGTAGGAGATATCAACCCCTTCCTTCATCCTGAACTCATTCAGAAAGGTTCCGTTTGCAGGGTTAAGCTTACCGCTTCCGTTGTTGATGCTGTCTGAATCATGATAGGCGATCCCTTCGCCGCCCACGTTATAAAATTCACACTCTATCCTGCCGGGGATCTGCTGGATATGATTTTGCCAGGGTTTGCCTGCGTTGGTAAGTCGATAAGCAGGGCTACACGAAAAGCAGGTGATCAAGATAAAAACGATATATCCGGGTTTCATCTCATAAAGCTATAAATTAAGATAGGGATACAGAATACTATTTATTAGAATGAATATAATTTGCTTTAAATTTATCACCTGTAAATAACAAAAATTACAATGTTTGGCTTTGGTATTGAAGTGTATATAATCTTACTAATTATTGGAGTTCCGATGTTCTTCATTTGGCGTAGGTTGTTCAGGAAATCTATTGTGGCAGGTAAAAAACGAAAAATTGTCACTTGGGTTGCCACAATTCTTTCTACGCCAATAATTTATACCGCTATAATTTCATTGTTTTTTTTAATTGGGATATACTACCCAGGCCATGATTTTGACAAAGAAAAATGGCATTCGGACAAGGATGAACGGTATGAATTTTCTGAGAATATTATAAAAAGTAAAATGCTGATTGGAAAAACAAAGACCGATATAAAAAAGCTTTTAGGGGATGAGGGAAATAAGGATAATGACGATGATTGGTTTTATGACTTAGGTTTTACCCCAGGAAGCATCGACCCGGATTCAATGGAGATTGAATTCAAAAATGGAAGAGTTGTGAGCGTTATGCAACATTACCACCATTAAGCTCAATCGTGAACGACTCTTTCGGACTTCTCAACTAATCTCTTATCACAAATCTCTAATCACTATTTCGAAATGATCTTGAACTCCGTCCGCCTATTTCTACTGCGGTTTTCATCATTGTCGTTTGGTGCTATTGGCTGCGTTTCGCCATAGCCCTTGAACACCAATCGACTCGCATCAACTTTGTTGGCAATTAAGTACTGGTAAACAGCCTTCGCTCTATTTTCAGACAGGATTTGGTTCGATTGATCACTTCCTACATTATCCGTATGTCCCGATATCTCGATATGAACAGTTGGGTTCAGGTTCAAAAAGTCGATCAGTTTATCCAGCTCAGGTTTTGAATCTGGTTTAATATCGAACTTATTAGTATCGAAAAATATATTCTTCAATATCACCTTATTGCCAACCTCGATAGGCTGGAGCAGCACGGCTATATTAAAAGGATTTTTGTTCTCGTGCCCGACGAGCGAAAAATTAGCCGAATAAAACAGGTAGCCGTCTTTAGAGATATTAAGCCCATAGTTTTTACCTGTCGTAATAGTCGCCAGGAAATCGCCTTTCTCGGCCGAACTGTAATCCTGGTAAACAGGGTTGTTTTTTTCAAGGTCGATTATTTCGACAGCTGCTTCCAGTGGTTGCTTGGTTATGGCGTCATTAACGGTGCCTTTTACATAGGTTACGCTGTGATGGGGCCGCATATTTGCAGGCAGCTCGAAAGTATAAATATCAAACCCTCCTAAGCCGTTGAGGTTGTTTGACGAAAAAAATGCATCGTCGCCATTAGCTGTTAGCGTAAGCCCGTTCTCGTCACCGCTGGAGTTAATGGGGTAGCCCAGGTTAGTGGGTTTTTGCCATTTTCCGTCGGTGCCTAAGCGACTAACGAACAGGTCTTTGCCACCTAAACCGGGCCAGCCATCTGAACAGAAATAAAGTGTGCTGTCGTCAGGATGGATAAACGGCGATTGTTCGTCAAAAGCGGTATTGATATTTGGCCCCAGGTTCTCCGGTTCGCCCCAGCCTTTATCTGTCAGGGTTGATTTCCAAATATCATAGCCGCCATAGCCGCCTTTGCGGTTGCTCACAAAATATAGTGTGCGCCCGTCTGAACTAATGGATGGCTGCGCCTCCCATCCGGGTGTATTTACCGGCGGACTAAGGTCAAATGGCTTGCCCCAGTCATCGCCTTTTTTTAGCGCAATGTATATATCACAATGCCCCAAGCCATCCGGACGGTTACATCCCGTAAAAAACAGAACTTTCCCATCCTGCGATATCGACTGGGCGCCTTCATTATATTGGGGGGTGTTAATGTTGTTGCTTAAATAAGTGGCCGTTTGCCATTTACCGTCGACCTTAACACTTTTATAAAAATCTTCGTTGTTATTGATCTTACGGGTAAATATGATGGTGCTTTCATCAGCTGTAATAGTTGGCAGGTACTCATCATCAGCCGTATTGATCTCCGGGCCCATGTTGATGGGTTTAAACGGAACCGGGTGCTTGATGGCTTCTAAACTGAAATTACAATCAGCTAAAAATTTTTGGGCGTAAAATGCAGTTTGCGGGGTGAGGTTTTCATAACTCAGGTATTTCTCCAGGTGCTGCTTTGCTTCAGCATATTCTCCCTGGTGCAATTCGCAATCGCCTAACCGGTAATAGATGGAACGGTTAAATTCAGGGTTGATATTAAGTGCCAGGCGGTATTGATCAATGGCTTCTTTGTAATGCCATTTTTGCCTGTACACATCGGCCAAAAGCACATGGGCCTCAATAAATTTACTATCCTCTTCAATGGATTTTTGCAGATCGGCTATGGCCTCATCATAAAGATGGTCGTCAAGATTTTGACTGGCGACGGCGAAATATTTTATAGCTTGTTCATTATTAGTGGAGTACTGCCGTTCTTGAGCATATAAGGTGGCAGACAGAAAAAAAAATACCAGAAAGAAAAAGATTTTCATCTTAAGTAATACGATATTTGGTACCCTAAGTTACGTTTTTTAAGGGATATTCAAATATTTATGAGTTTGGAGTGATATTTCCCATTGCGGGTTATTCATCACATATTCCACGATCAACGGGGTCATCTCCTTTGACTTCGACCACTCCGGCTGCAAAAATAATTTACAATTCGCGCCTACCGTTTTCGCGTTCTGTTCGGCAAATGCAAAGTCCGATTTATTAAATACGATCACCTTCAACTCGTTAGCATGTGCAGCTACACTTGGTAGTGGCGTTTTGAATTTTTTAGGGGAGAGGCATATCCAATCCCATTTGCCCGAAAGTGGGTAGGCACCGGATGTTTCGATAAACGTTTTGATGCCTTTTTGCTGCAATTGCTCTGTTAAATGATCCAGGTTGTAAAGCAAAGGCTCTCCACCCGTAACAACAACTGCTTTGGAAGGGTGTTTTGAGGCGTTCTCAACGATCTGGCTGGCGGCGGTAAGTGGATGCAACTCTGCATCCCAGCTCTCCTTTACATCGCACCAATGGCAGCCTACGTCGCATCCGCCCAGGCGGATAAAGTAAGCGGCTTTGCCGGTGTGATATCCCTCGCCCTGTATCGTATAAAATTCTTCCATCAAAGGAAGCAATGTGCCATCTTCCGGAACCTGGTGTGCCATAATTAAGCTGCAAAAGTACGGATTTGAGGTGAAAGGATAAAGGCGAAAGGTTTTAAAATAGGCAGAAAGGTAAAAGGATAAAGGTGAAAGGTTTTGATTCGGTAATCCAAAATGAGTTTCGATCTTAATTGAACCTTTTGCCTTTATCCTTTCTACCTTTAACCTTTTACTTTAACACTTTGCTTTTAATATTAAAAATCATTATTATTACTTAAATTTTACCGCATGAAAAGATTTTGCCTCCCGGTTATTCTCTTGGTGCTTGTTTGCTTTACATCATGCGTGGATGTGGAGGAACATTATGATTTTAAGGCAGACGGATCATGCAAGGTGGCTTTTGGTTTTGATATGAGCAGGGCGGTATCCGTGCTGATGAACCTGATGTCGGATTCGGTAAAAGAAACGCCCCAGTTTGCTATGGTTAAGGATACATCCCTTAATTTCTACAGCGCATTGCCAGATAGTATCCAGCAAAAAATGTCGTTGGATGAAATAAACCTGGCCAAAAGCAGCAATCTATCCGTGCAAATGAATCTCCGTAAAAACCTAATGAAGATCAGTATCGGGCACGAAGCAAAGAACGCCGCCGACCTGCAATATTATTTAAAGAATATTTCGAAGATCGAATCGCACAGCAACTTAAATTCAGTCACTAAAAACAGCAATGGGGTTAAGGATTTTGATACCCGCCAGCTATTTAGCGGGCAGGATTATTACGCATATGAGGTAACGCCCCATAAATTTTACCGCATTGTAGATAAGGCGAAGTTTAATGCGTTTTTGAAGAAAACCCAGTCCACATTTGCGATGGCAAAGGCTATGCTGATAGAGATGCCCTATAAAGTGGTGCTTAATTTTGCAAAGCCTATCAAAAAGATAAACAACCCCAGGGCCGTACTATCAGCTGACAGAAAGCGGGTAGTGCTTCAAACTAATATGGATGAGATCATCAAAAATCCATCGGTAATGAACCTGAAGATCGACTTTTAAACCCCATGAAATGGTATGAAATACCCGGTATCCGCAATAACGGGCAGCCGTTTATAAAAAAGGTAAAAGTCGGCGGTAAAACCTTATGCCTTGTCGGTTATGAGAACCAGGTGTTCGCACTATCTGCAAAATGCCCCCATGCCGGCGGCGACCTCACCGCGGGATGGTGTAAAGAAAAAAAACTTATTTGCCCTGTCCATCGTTACTCCTTTAGTTTAGAAACCGGCAAAGGCAGCGAGGGGCAAAATGACTACATAGATACCTACCCGGTTGAGATCAAAGAAGGTGTGATTTATGTTGGAATAGAGTCGTTTTGGGAAAAGTTTAAAAAAGCATTTAAATAGTAATGAGCACGATACAGATCGATCACCTTACGGCGGACTTCTATAAAGCAATTAGTTTCAAAAACGAAGAAACCCCGGACTTTACGCCATTGAAAATATTATTTTATGGCGATGGTATCCTGGTGAACAATAGCTTTAATAAACCCATAACTTTTACCGCCGAATCATTTATCCAGGCGATGGAGTCGCAGATCGCAGCAGGGGGTATGTCGCAGTTTATGCAGCATGAACTGCATTCCAAAACAGAAATATTTGGCAGGGTGGCACGGCGTGTAAGTGTTTATGAATATAATTTTGCCGACCACGATTTAGAATGGCTGCCACGCGGAATAAATTTTATCCAGTTTGTTCAAATTGAAGGCAACTGGCGCATCCTTTCCATGGCCTGGAGCGATGAGAATGAAAGCCATTTGATACCAGAGGAGTATTTAGGGTAGACTAATCTGGTAAAGCTGGATTATCTAAAACTATATAACTGCCTGTAACAATTCAAGTTATCGGTAATCAAAGGTAAAATTGCTCATCGATAAAATAGCCCGTTTCCGGTATGAAAGCAATCCTCTATCATAATTACGGCTCTCCTGATATCCTTCAAATTGCAGACGTTGAACAGCCTGCCCCCAAAGACAATGAAGTTTTGATAAAGGTTCGCGCGGCTTCCGTTAACCCATTTGACTGGCACTTTATGAGAGGTACACCATATGTGCTTCGCCTGTTTGCCGGGCTACGCAAACCAAAGGATACACGATTAGGCGCTGATGTGGCCGGACTGGTTGAAGCGGTTGGTAAGAACGTAATGCAATTTAAACCAGGCGATGAGGTTTTTGGCTCGTGTCGTGGGGCCTTTGCGGAGTATGCCTGTGCTTCTGAGTCCGCATTGGTGATCAAACCGGACAATTTGACCTTTGAACAGGCTGCGTCTGTACCTATTGCGGCATTAACTGCTTTACAGGGGCTTCGTAATAATGGACACATTCAAAGCGGGCAGCATATTTTGATCAACGGTGCTGCCGGGAGCGTGGGCACATTCGCTGTGCAAATAGCCAGGTCCTTCGGGGCGAACGTAACCGCCGTTTGCAGTACAAGGAATGTAGATATGGTCCGATCAATTGGCGCGGATCAGGTTGTTGATTACACCAGGGAGGATTTTACCAAAGGCGGAAAATGTTACGACCTGATCTTCGACACGGTGGGAAACCACTCGTTATCAGCATATAAGCGAGTATTAAACCCTGGTGGGATACACGTAGGAGCAGGCGGGCAGGCCGACCTGTGGATGATCCGTACACTGGGCCATGCCTTCAAAACCCTCCTGGTATCAACATTCGGGAGTCGAAAGTTTGTCGGATTCCTGGCTAAAATCAACAAGGATGATCTCACTATTATACAAGGGCTTATGAAGTCAGGAAAAGTAGTACCTGTTATTGATCGATGCTATGAATTGATCGAAGTCCCTAAAGCCATCCGGTACCTGGAGGAAGGACATGCCAGGGGAAAAGTAGTAATCACTATGGAATAGATAACAGACTTACGAAGTTTCTAAAACTTCGTAAGTCTTATGATCACGGATACACTTCCTTATTAGCCGATGCCAAAGTGTTTTTAAGCAGACCGATAATCGTCATCAAACCCACACCACCGGGAACAGGTGTGATCCAGGATGATTTTGGCGCTACATTTTCAAAATCAACATCACCATATAATTTATAGCCCGATTTGGTTAGGGTTGACGTTTCGCGGTTCATACCTACATCGATTACGATAACGCCATCTTTCACCATATCAGCAGTAATGAAATTCTTTTTGCCGATGGCTACGATCAGGATATCTGCATCTAAAGTAAACTTTTTAATATCGGGAGTGCGGCTATGGCAGATAGTTACCGTGCAATTGCCCGGCTGTGTATTCCGCGCCATCAGGATACTCATCGGTGATCCCACAATATTGCTGCGGCCCACCACCACGCAATGCTTGCCGGTGGTATCAATGCCGTATTCCTTTAACATCAAAGTTATGCCATAGGGGGTAGCCGGGATAAACGATGGCAGATTACGCTGCATACGGCCCAAATTGATAGGGTGGAAGCCGTCCACATCTTTGCGGTAATCTATTTTCTCGGTTACTTTTTCAGGGTCGATATGTTTGGGTAGGGGTAACTGAACGATGATGCCGTCTATATCAGCATCTGCATTCAACTCAGCTACTTTATTGAGCAACTCTTCTTCTGTAACATCACTTTCATAACGTACCAGCGAAGATTTAAACCCAACAGCCTCGCAATTCTTCATTTTGCTGGCTACGTAAGTTTCGCTTCCGCCATCATGGCCAACTAAAACTGCCACCAAATGCGGCTTACGACCGGTGCGATCCAAAATCTTGGCCGCTTCCCAGGCTATTTCACCTTTGAGTTTTTCTGATACGTATTTTCCGTCGAGTAGATTCATTAGCCCCCCGTCCCCCCTAAAGGGGGAGTTAAAATAAATAATTTATATGTTGCCCTCAATAATTCCCCCTTTAGGGGTTAGGGGCTTAATCTAATTTCAAAACCGCCATAAACGCCGATTGCGGTATTTCCACGTTACCTACCTGGCGCATGCGCTTTTTACCTTTTTTCTGTTTTTCAAGCAGCTTACGTTTACGCGATATATCACCGCCATAACATTTCGCGGTAACATCCTTACGCAAAGCCTTTACCGTTTCACGGGCGATTATCTTGGCGCCGATGGATGCCTGTATAATAATTTCGAATTGCTGGCGTGGCAATAGTTCCTTTAGTTTTTCGCAAATCTTTTTACCGAAATCATAGGCGTTCCCCCTGTAGATCAGTGATGACAAAGCATCAACGGGTTCCGCATTTAAGCGGATGTCCAATCGTACTAAATCCGATTGGCGGTAACCGATCTGGTGGTAATCAAATGAGGCGTAGCCTTTGGATATGGTTTTCAATTTATCGTAAAAATCAAAAACGATCTCGCCCATTGGCATCTCAAAGATCAGCTCAACACGATCAGAAGTTAAATAGGATTGGTTCTTAATAAAACCGCGTTTCTGGATACAAAGCGACATTACCGGGCCCACAAACTCCGATTTAGTGATGATGGTTGCTTTGATATAAGGCTCTTCCACAAAATCAATTTTGCTGGGGTCGGGGAGATCTGATGGATTGTTAACCAGCAGTTCTTCGCCTTTTGTGGTGAATGCCTTGTAGGATACGTTGGGTACGGTGGTGATCACCGTCATATCAAATTCGCGCTCCAGGCGTTCCTGGATGATCTCCATATGCAGCATACCCAGGAAACCGCAACGGAAGCCAAAGCCCAACGCAGCGGATGATTCAGGTTCAAAAACCAGCGAGGCATCGTTTAGTTGCAGCTTGGCCATTGATTCGCGCAGTTCCTCGTAATCTTCTGTATCAACCGGGTAAATACCGGCGAATACCATTGGCTTTACTTCCTCAAAACCCTGGATACCAGTTTCGCACGGGCGGTCAACACTGGTGATGGTATCGCCAACCTTCACTTCACGCGCTTCTTTGATGCCTGATATGATGTAGCCTACGTCGCCGGTCTTGATGACATCGCGCGGAGACTGTTTCAATTTTAGAGTGCCGATCTCATCCGCATTGTATTGTTTTTCGGTGGCAAAGAATTTTACTTTTTCGCCTTTCCTTATTTCGCCGTTCACTACTTTGAAGTAGGCGACAATACCACGGAACGAGTTAAATACCGAATCAAAAATCAAAGCTTGCAAGGGTGCTTCAGGATCACCAACCGGAGCCGGTACCCTTTTCACGATCGCCTCCAGTATTTCATGTACCCCCATCCCGGTTTTGCCGGATGCAGCTAAAATATCTTCGCGTTTGCAGCCGATCAGTTCAACGATCTGGTCTTTTACCTCTTCGGGCATAGCGCCGGGCAGGTCCATTTTATTTAATACCGGGATAATTTCCAGGTCGTTCTCTAAAGCTAAATACAGGTTGGATATGGTTTGGGCCTGTATGCCCTGTGCTGCATCTACGATCAGCAAAGCGCCCTCGCAGGCAGCTATTGAACGGGAAACCTCATAAGAAAAGTCAACGTGGCCGGGCGTGTCAATCAGGTTCAGGATATATTTCTGTCCATCCAGCTCATAATCCATTTGTATGGCGTGGCTCTTGATGGTGATACCGCGCTCGCGCTCAAGGTCCATATCATCAAGCAGTTGCGCCTGCGACTCGCGTTGGGTGATGGTGTTGGTATATTCAAGCAAACGATCGGCAAGTGTACTCTTACCATGGTCGATATGCGCTATAATACAAAAATTACGAATGTGCTCCATTTGAAGCGCAAAAGTAGCGTTTTTGGGCGAGAATTTGCTATTTAAAATCAGCTTCTGTTAGTGAAGATTGACGTATAATGGAACGAAATGTTCCGATTGGAATTTCTTTCCTGTTTGCCGGCACAATTACCGTTAAGGTTGTATCACTAACTTTCCGAAGCTTTATGTGACTTCCTTTTTGAGAAATAAATATAAATCCATGATCACCTAAAACTTTAAGGATATGCGCGGAGGAATAAAGTTTAGGCATATTTTAAAATGGAGCCAACTATTTCTGGTTTCTCGATTATTGTAACTTCAGGATGTTTATTGTCTTCGAAATATAATTCCAGAGCTTCTTGTAAATTAGACAATGCATCTTCTTTTGTATCACCAAAACTTGAAACATCAATGTTTAGACATTGCGCAACAAAGTAATCTCCCTCTTTCCAGACAGCATTATTGATTTGAATAGTTCTCATTTTAATTTCCTTTATCAAATTTAGTAAATTATTGTCAACTCGCATATTTATACCTCTTTAAGACATCATCTTATAATCCAACTCCGTCAAATCCTTTTCTGAACCAAAGCCTACTACATCACTGATCATCTAATGATGCATATCTAAATCGTTTCAACGTAGTTGATGATAAACTTTGCCACCTGTTCTTGTTCGCTGATAGTCAATGTTTCGCCGTCATATATCCATTATCCCTGCGCATCGAACAATATGCGGCCCAGGTAGTCGGGGTTTTCATCAAAAGCGGTGTATAAATTATAGCACGATACCGATCCTTGATTTTCGAAATCCGGAACAACCCGAATGATCTCGTCAGGACCATTTTCCCGTTTTACCCAGGCTTTGGCCTCGGTTATTAATTCAATATTCTTTGTCATACTAAAACATTATCGGCTATGTAATTAGATGGAATAAACCTTTAAGACATCGTTTTATAATCCAGCTCCGTCAAATCCTTTACTGATCCAAAACCTATTACATCATTGATCACTTTTTCGTCAGTCATTTCTATGGCGCGTATCAGTTTGTCGGAGCCAAATCGGTCCTTTATTTCGTGCATGGTTTTAAAGGCCGTTTCCTTGCGGTCCATATCCTCAAACAGGCTGTACAGCACATTGGTGTTATTCACAAAATTGGTGACCGCTACCCGCATCTGAGTAATGTCATTGTTAAATACGGGGCCGGAACCGCTCAGTTTCTCAAACTTATCCACCCGCAAGCGGATCATCCGCATCAGGCTGATGGCATCCTGCACCGGGATGGTAATGGTAAAGCCATCGTCCCAGCGGGTACCATCCTCATAACGGGCGGTAAAAGCGATGGCTTTGCAATTGAACTTGTGTTTTACCATTCGTTTTTCGAGCGTAAGGCAAAGGGTCATAAACAGTTGGTCGATATAGTTCATGCTTTTGCGCTTTTCGGCAGATATCTGCCGCATGGCCTGCATCCCCCGGTAATCGTGAGCCACAATATTGGTTTCGATAAAGTTGAGCCGGTAATGCCAGAAAACGCCCTCGATACCTTTAAATATAGCTTTTAAACGATGGGGCCCGGCATGGCGCATTTCCAATGGGGTATTTATTCCGGCACGTTCCAGCCGGTACGCCATATTGCCACCTATGCCCGGTAGGTCGCCCAACTTTAACCGACTTAAAACTTCGTCAATGTTTTGTGGTGTGATCAGCATGATACCGTCACCTTTTTTACCTAAAACCGAGCCTAATTTTGCCAGGAAAGCATTTGGAGCGATACCGATGGAACAGGTGAGCCAGTCGCCCACATTGGTTAAAATATCCTGCTTGATCAACTTTGCCACAGAAACAGGGTCTTTGTATATATATTCATAATTGCCGAGGTTGATGATAGCCTCATCGATGCTTTTGGGCACCACATCCTGGCAATAGTTTTTCAGCAGGTTGATGATCTTTGTATGGTACTGCCGGTAGCGATCCGGGTTACTCTCCACAGGTACCAGGTCGGGGCATACTTTCATGGCATCGTTCAGACGCATCCCGGCTTTTAAGCCGCGCGCTTTTGCCTCGGTTGATAATGATATCACGCAGCCATACTTCCCGGTATACACACAAACGCCTACGGGCCGGTTGCGCAGCCAGTAGTTTACCTGCTGCTCGCACCGGGCGAAAAAGCTGTTCATATCAATAAACAGTACGCGTGCTTCTGTTTTTACCTGTATTGAATTTTGGTTCACTATACAAATATTGCTAATATATTTAGTATTTGCAATATTTATTTTTAGTGAAATGGAATATCCTCAAAGATTTGACAACTTTTTAAAAGTTGTCAAATCTAATTACAGCCTTATGCAGAATAATGCAGGGAGGATATTTAAGAAATAAGTTATTGGATTTTAAAGCAGTGTCGAAATTATAAAAGATTATTGTTTTATAACTGCTTCCATTTCTGGTTTATCGGTTGAAACGGGATGATTTTTATCCTTGTGAACGCCTGAGGGAATCCTGAATGAGAACTCGCTTCCAACGCCTTGCTGACTGCTCACCCAGATCTCGCCGTTGCATTTTTCGATCAGGTCTTTGCAAAAGAGTAAACCCATTCCTGTCCCGGATTCATTATGAGTGCCTGTTTTACTGTCAACTTTAGTTTTGAACAGTTTTTCAGATCGTTCTGTTGTCATACCCATTCCGGTATCTCTGATACTGATAATAATATGCTGGTCTTCCTGTTTAGCAGAAACTTCAATAACATCATTCGTGGTTGAAAACTTTATCGCATTCGTTATCAGGTTGCGTACAACTATCCTTACAGAATTTGGATCGGCCAGCGCGGTTATTTTATTCGGAACATGTTCAATTAAACTGATCCCTTTTTGCGCCGCCTGTTCGTGATGGCTTTCTACTTCAAGAGCGCAAACCTTTTTAACAGAAAAACTCTTTACTGATTTGTCAAAATTGTCCATCTGGCTGTTGATCCAGAATAATAAAGTATCCAGAAAATCAGAAGTATATTCCAATTTCTTTAAAACGGAGGGGATCATATCCAATAACTCCTGGTGCGATATGGATTCATCCTGTAAAAGATCAAATAAACCCCTTAAAGTACTTAGCGGTGCGCGAAGGTCATGAGCCAGGATAGCGATGAGGCGATCCTTTAAAGTGTTCAGTTCATTTAGTTTTATGGTTTGTTCATCAAGGTGTCCCTTTTGCTTTATCACCACTATATTTTTGTTTTTTAATAACCTATTGATCTTTAGCTGTTTCCGTTTTTGCATATAATAAATACCCGAGATAATGACCATGGCTATTATGATGATCAGGAAGATCAGATTGGTCAAACGCTCAAAACGGGTATTTTCCCGGTATAGCAACTCCCTGTCGTGCGCTTGTTGTGCAAGCAAACGTTGTTTTACAGAAAAACTAAGTTCAAAATTATAGGAGGTTAATTTTTGTATGCTTTCATTGTTTTTTAACCCGTTCTTTGAGTCGATATACTCATTTAATAACCGGTATGCTTCACTGGTGTTACCTAAGCCGGCAAGTGTTTTGCTCAGTTGGAGCGCGGCATTGGATCTGATTGACAGATTCCCCAATTTGATGGCAAGCTGCTCGCCCTGAACCGCATAAGGGTAAGCTTTTTTATATTCTTTTTCCAGATTATACATCGTCGAAAACCCGATCATGGCATAGGCCTGGTTATAGACAATTTTATACTTAATGCCGATCCTTAAAGAAGTATCAAGGTACCTGGCCGCTTTATCAAATTGACGCATATTTGCGTAGCACAATCCCAGGTCCGTATATACCGAACTTAGCCCGTCTTTGTCATTTTGTTTCTTCGCGATCTTGTTTGCTTTGTTCAGGTATTCGATAGCGGTATTATAATCGGCCTGGGCCAACAGTACTTCACCAATATTTTCATTAATTGTTCCTAAAGCCTGCAGATTATTGGTACCCTCAAAAATGGCAATGGATTTTTTAAAGTACTCCAGCGCATTGGGATATACTTCCATATTTTGCAGGATCACCCCGATATCATTATAAAGCTCGGCAGAAGGTATTTTGTAATGGTTTTTTACAGCGATGAATAACGCCTCGTAATAAAAGTCGAGCGATTTTGACAATTTACCTTCACTGAAATAAACGATACCAATGTTTTTATAGCAATCGGTCAAAATACGCTCATCCCCGATCTGTTTATCGATACTAAGCGCCTTATTCATGTAATCCATCGCGGTTGAATAATTTGCCAGTAAAGTAAACATCTTCCCATACAGGATGTAACAGGCCGATAAGCCGCTCTGGTCTTTCTGTTGTTTGTAAATAACTATTGCTTTATCAAAGTTTTCGATGGCCTCTGCTGATTTACCTTTAAAATAATCAACATGCGCTTCTAACACCAGCCCATCGGCTAAACCTTTTTGGTAATTAATTTTTCGGGAGAGGGTTATGTTTTTTTCTGCATAATAGTAAGTGCTATCGGGATCAGAAGTAAAGAAAGCGGCGGCCTTTTTATTTAAATGATTTATAGTTGAGGTATCCGGTATTGTGGATGCTAAAGCAGTCAGGCTGCTTAAAAGAGCCACAAAAAACAACTGGATGATTACAAGATATCTCAAAGTCAACTATATAATTAATTCTTTAAAACAAGAAATAGGTTTTGGTTTATACGATGGAATTATAAAATAAGTTTAATTCAATCAATGGTTTTTATGTTTTAATTAGAAATTTAAATCGCATAAAAAAATTATAGAGATTGATTTAAAGGAACAGATAAATTCATTAAATATTGCCTATAAGGAATCTTTTGTCATAATGGTTAATGTCATCTAAACAGGTAATTGAGTCCGGTTAGCCTGTGATTTACACCTAGCAAATAGATAATATGTCAAAGAACAATTCAATTAGTTTCACAACTAATTATATATGATGGAATGCCGGCCTGCTCGTTAGCAGAAGACATGTTGGTTTAAAAAAACTTAGCTATTTGTCGCACGGGTTTAATTGGGCGGACAAAAATGGGCATGTTTAACCCGGTACCACTATGCGGCCATTAAATAGGCATCATGGGGATATATACAAATTTACGAAAGCAGGTTGGATAAAGTACTGACACTGTTTTGTCAGTACTTTATTAGTTAATTGGGTGGGATGCAGATAACGGGTTATTCGCCGCGTTTCAAACTGTATTTTTCTATTTTGCTATACAGGTGACTGCGCTGGATATCAATATCATCGGCCGTTTTTGATACGTTCCAGTTGTTCTTTTCCAGCTTGAATTTAATGTATTCGCGCTCGGCATAATCTTTATACTCCTGGAAGTTGGCAAACTGGTTGAAATCTGTTTGAGGGGCCGCCGCTGCACCATTTGCAACGTGGGCAGGGGCCGATGGATTGGCAAAAGCTTTTACATCATTGTCAGTGATCACTTTATCACTCAGGATGATCAGGCGTTCCACCATGTTCCTTAATTCGCGGATGTTGCCTGTCCATGGCAGTTCTTTAAGCGCATCCAGTGCCGAATCCGATATTTTTTTCGATGGCATACCGTAATCATTGCATATCTCGTCAATAAAATTCTGTGCTAACAGGGCAATATCATCTTTACGCTCAGAAAGCGGTGGTACGTGTATCAAAATAACACTTAGGCGATGGTAAAGGTCCATACGAAAATTACCGGCTTCAATCTCTTTCAGCAGATCTTTATTGGTTGCCGCTACTACACGCACGTTAACCTCAATTTCTTTTTCGCCACCTACACGGGTTATCTTATTTTCCTGCAATGCGCGCAATACTTTAGCTTGTGCCGATTGGCTCATGTCGCCGATCTCGTCCAAAAAAAGTGTGCCGCCGTCGGCTGATTCAAATTTGCCGATACGTTGCTTTACCGCGGAGGTAAATGACCCTTTTTCGTGCCCGAATAGTTCACTCTCTATTAATTCAGAAGGGATAGCTGCACAGTTTACCTCGATGAGAGGCGATTTGGAGCGACTGGACTTTTCGTGCAGCCAGCGCGCTACCAATTCTTTTCCGCTGCCGTTAGCGCCGGTTATTAATACACGGGCATCAGTAGGGGCCACGCGTTCAATGGTTTCTTTTATTTTTACAATAGGCTGTGAGTTGCCCAGAATAGCACGGACCTTTGATACCTGGCGCTTTAATACTTTGGCTTCGGTAACCAGGCTGCCCCTGTCTAATGCGTTGCGCACGGTGATCAGCAGGCGATTCAGATCGGGTGGTTTCGATATAAAATCAAACGCTCCCTTTTTACTGGCCTCTACAGCGGTTTCCACCGTTCCATGGCCCGATATCATGATAAACGGCAGGTCGGGCTTAAATGCAAGTCCTTCTGAAAGTACTTCCATCCCGTCCATCCGGTTCATCTTAATGTCGCAGAGGACAAGGTCGTAATCATTTTTTTCTATCAGTTCAATCCCATCGATGCCATTGTCCACATCCTCAACCTGGTAATCTTCATATTCCAATATCTCGCGCAGGGTGTTGCGGATAGACCGTTCATCATCAATAATTAAAATTTTAGCCATGTTATAGTATAAAGTAGCGTGGTAATATTAACGCACTAAGGTAGAAGAATTGTATAGAAAAATAAACACTTTTTTAATTGTAAAAAAACAACCCCTTCCTGTGAACAGGAGAGGGGTTGTTTTCCAGCAGCAAAGCTATAAGCCGGGTTCTGTTTTATCCTGTTGCCAGGATAATTTCTATCATTGATCTGATCCTGTCATCGCTGACAGTCTTAAGCAACCTACCCATCCTGGTTATCCGCTAACTAGCGGATTAGAAGCGAGCAGCTTCGGTCCAGGACCTATTTGGTCTTTCAACTCCTGAGGTTTACCGCGATCCCGGTCGCCCGGAAAAGCCGTGAGCTCTTACCTCACGTTTTCACCCTTGCCCGCCGTGAAGCGGGCGGTTTATTTTCTGTGGCACTTTCTGTCGCCGGCTGTCGGCGCCTTCCCGTTAGGAAGCAGGATGCTCTGTGTTGCCCGGACTTTCCTCCCCCAGCTTGGGGCCGGGAGCGATAGAACGTTTTGCGGTGTAAAGGTAGATATAAATGTGCGAATGTGCGGATATGCAAATTTGCAGACGATGACGTTAGCTTAGGTATTCATTTCAGATACGCCTCAACATCGTCTGCCAATGAATTCTCCTGATAGCGATATACAGCCCAAAACCAAATGATGCAGACGGGAATTATCCCCAATGGCCATAGAGATAATTCAGATACCCCTGTTGAAAGTAGAATAATGATAAAAATTACTTCCAACAACATCAAAAAAATCAATTCAATTCTTAATCTTGTAGTAAACATCAAAATGGTATTCTCGCCGTCCCGGGTAAATGTGAGATAAACCTTTATACCATCAAAAAGAATCCCTGAACTACCTACACCAAAGGAAATCTTAGCAAGGATTTTATAGTTTTCGTCATTTAATTTCTTAACCTTAAAGTCATTGTTAGAGTACAATTTGGATATTATTATATCTGCTGGTTTCCTGATCACAATTTGCCTATGAAGTAGGATACGATTAAATGCGCCCATTAATTATAAAATTTAGTGCAACTAAGATACTTTTTAATAGATCAGTTGCATTTACTTAGGTCAGTATCAACCTGGTCGACTGGAACGGTACCCAGTTTATTGCCAAACGAATTGCCGACATAGGTTATTACCTGGGCAAGTTCCATTGTGGTGAGTTCATTGGCAGGCATTACATCGTCGAACGTTTTGCCTTTAATGATTATGGCTCCTTTTAGGCCCGATTTGATAGCGCAGGCCAATGCAGCTTTATTGTTTTTTAGGTAGACTGAATCTGTTAGCGGAGGGATAAGTGAAGACAGCCCCTCGCCATTGGCGCCGTGGCAATTTTGGCAATGTGATTGGTACACTTCCACCCCGGCGGAGTAATAACGTTTAAATTCGATAGTTTGCTCGCTTTCGCAGGATACGATAAAAAGGATAATGATGGCTAAAATAAATCCGATGATCTTTAATTTCATTGGGCAATCACCTGGTCTGGCTCGTTTTGCAATTCTTTTATATCGGCGATAAGCTGGTCAACCTGTTTGGGATCAGTGCCATCATAAGCTCCTCTTACCCGTTTTTGCTTATCGATCAACAGGAATGAACCATCATGTATAAATTGTTGTTTGGCATCTTCCTCAGGTTTGCGTACCAAATAGCTTTCAGATAGTTTATAAATACTATCCTTTTTGCCCTGCAAAAACCACCAGGTATTACCAGACAGCCCCAGTTTATCGGCATATTTTTTTAAAACAGGCACGCTGTCATGCTTTGGGTCGATGGTGTAGGAGATGATCTTAAAATCACCAGTGCTTTTAAATGCATTATATACACTCAGCATATTGCGGTGCATAATGGGGCAAATAGACGGGCAGGTGGTAAAAAAGAAATCGGCTACATAAATATTTCCGTCGAGGCTTTTATTACTGATACTGTCGCCGTACTGGTTTACCGTTTTAAACTTCGAGATGGTTTGGTAAAGGGTATCAGTCACACTTTTACCATCCACGGTTTTTGTAATAGGTTTACGGTTACCGTAAATTGGTAAAACTTTTTTATCGTTTGAGTTGAGCTTACAGGCACTCCATAAAGTCACAACCAAAAGCCCTAATGCCAGTTTTCTCATTTTGCTTTTTTATTAGAAAGGTATGTAGTTGATTCCTTTATGGCGACATTCATCTGTGAATCAACAGCCATGATCTGTTTTTTCTGATCGCTGTAATATTTCATGATATCATCGTGTGATTTTCCTACAAAATCAGGCTTGAAATTATTCATCCATGTTTCCATAGCTTCCTCCGCTGCCTGAAGTTTGGTATCAAAAGCCTTGATGTTTGTTTTCTCGGCTGTGTCTTTAGCCGGAAGTTTTACTAAGCTATCCAGCTGCATTTTGTTTTTCATCAAAGCTTCGTCGCTGCCCATTACCTTATCATGCACTTTTAATAATTCGTCCAGGAGATCTTTTTCCTGCTTTTTGGTATCTGAACAACTACTTAATGTTAATCCAATAAATGCTGCTATCAATAATTTCTTCATACTTGTTTATTTCTGGTTTCAAAATTAGCATTAATATATCACAGTCCTTTAATTCTGAGATAGGCTATATAATCCGTATTGGGCAGGGTATCGACCCCGTCAAATTTTAACTGCTGCCCGGTCTGTGCCCGGTGATGTGTGCCGTGGTTGATCACATGCGTTAAAATATCGATCAGCTTGTTTTCGAAAGGATCGCCCTTTAAGCTTTTGTAGCTGATTGACGTCTCCAAATCATCAGGACTTAAATAATCCAGGAAATTTATCCAGGCGCGGTGATTATCATTGATCAGTTGCTCAAGGGTATCAGTCTTCCAATCAGGCCATAATACCTGGCCGGTAACCTGTTCGCCTTTACACCGGCTTAACCATACTTGTTGAGCAGAAAGTAAATGGGCCATTAGCCCAACAGCCTTTCCGGCGTTATTTGCTTTGATGATGGTTTCGGCAATAAGCAGGTTCGCATACTTGTCATAATTGAACAATTGGATGAAGTGATCTTTCATGTTTCAAAAGTAAATAACTGAACAAATATCTGCTTCAATATTTATCTCATCTGAATGAAATTTTATCATTCAAGATTCAGCGGGGTTAAACTTTTAAGCAATATTGTTAATGAAAACATAATGTAATTTTTACTGTAACATCATATAGCACAATTACTTTTACTATCGTAAAATCATAAGTTATGAAATTCATATCAAAATTGATCCAGAGTTTTCGTGAGTGGATGGTGCTGAAAAGCATGAGGTCGACATTTATTCACTAAGCTTTTGTTTGCTTATCTTTTCTTTTATCCAATAATATTGTACAATTTGGGGTTCATATTATTGCCGGTTATTGGTCAGCCTATGCGGCCTTTAATAATTGGTGATACAGTATGCGGATAATCATCTATGAACCAAATTAACAGAGCTCTTTTCGGTGCCGATTTTCAATGGGGGGTTTCAACAGCTGCATTCCAGATAGAGGGTGCCCACACTGCTGACGGCAAAGGTGAATCGATATGGGATGCTTTTACCAATAAAAAAGGCAAAGTACGCGATGCCCACCGAGCTGATGTAGCCTGTGACTTCTACAACAACTACCAGGCTGATATAGACCTTATTAAACAGCTGAATATACCAAATTTCAGATTTTCCATTTCATGGACACGTATATTGCCAAACGGAATCGGCGCTGTAAACCAGGCAGGTATTGATTACTATAACCGGATCATTGATTATTGCCTTTCCAAAGGTATTGAACCCTGGCTTACTGTTTATCACTGGGATCTGCCGCAGGTATTGGAAGATAAAGGCGGCTGGACAAACCGCGATATTATCCAATGGTTTACCGAATATACCGCAGTTTGTGCCCAGCATTTTGGCGACAGGGTGAAGTATTGGATGGTGATGAATGAACCCTCGGTATTCTCTGGCGCTGGTTATTTTTTCGGTATACATGCGCCGGGACGTACCGGAATGAAAAACTTTTTACCTGCTATTCATCATATTGTTTTGAGCATGGCTGCCGGGGCCAAAAAGCTGCGCGAATTATTGCCGGACGCGGAAATTGGAACTACATTTTCGTGTTCGCACATAGAACCGCGATCAAACAGTAAAAGAGATATTAAAGCGGCTGATGTAGCTGATGCTTTGGTGAACCGCTTATTTATTGAACCCATATTGGGGTTGGGTTATCCGGTGAGTGATATCCCTGTGTTAAAGGGGCTTGAAAAATATTACCAGCCGGGCGATGAACAAAACATGCACTTTGATTTTGATTTCATCGGCCTGCAGAATTATACCCGTGAAATTGTAAAGTATTCGTTTTTTACGCCTTACATAAGCGCCAGCCTGGTAAAAGCAAAAGACAGGAACGTGCCCACTACTGTAATGGGTTGGGAGGTATATCCGCCTGCCATTTATCATATCCTGAAGAAGTTTGATGCCTATCCGCAGATCAAAAATATACTGATCACAGAGAACGGCGCAGCTTTCCCGGACGAGTTAATTGATGGTCAGATTAATGATACTAAACGCACCGAATACATCGAGGCTAATTTGCAACAAGTACTAAAAGCCAAACAGGAAGGCTGCAAAGTAAACGGCTATTTTGTGTGGACGCTGACCGATAATTTTGAATGGGCCGAAGGATACCACCCACGTTTTGGATTGATCTACGTTGATTTTGATACGCAGGAGCGTATTGTTAAGGCATCGGGAAAGTGGTATGCTGATTTTTTAAAGTAGAGACGCAATGTATTGCGTCTCTACGATTTTATCTATTGAAATGCATTCTCCCCAGTAATATCCATGCCGGTGATCAGCAAATGGATATCATGGGTGCCTTCATAAGTAATTACCGATTCCAAATTCATCATGTGGCGCATGATAGAATATTCGCCGGTTATACCCATGCCTCCAAGTATTTGTCTTGCCTCGCGGGCTATGGTGATGGCCGTTTCCACACTATTTCTTTTTCCCATTGATATCTGGGCAGGGGTGGCACGGTTCTCATTCTTCAATGTTCCCAAACGCCAAACCAATAACTGGGCCTTGGTTATTTCGGTGATCATTTCGGCCAGTTTCTTTTGCTGTAGCTGGAAACCGGCTATCGGTCTGCCAAATTGTACGCGCTCTTTAGCATAACGAAGAGCGGTATCATAACAATCCATCGCTGCGCCTATCGCGCCCCATGCAATACCATAACGCGCCTGGTTCAAACAGCCCAACGGGCCTTTTAAGCCAGATACATTCGGTAATATATTTTCTTTAGGGATTTTTACGTGATCAAAAACCAACTCACCGGTAGCTGATGCCCTTAACGACCATTTATTATGGGTTTCGGGTGTGGTGAATCCTTCCATACCGCGCTCTACGATCATGCCGCGTATTTTGCCTTCTTCATCCTTCGCCCACACAATGGCTATATCCGCAAACGGTGAATTGGATATCCACATTTTTGCACCGTTAAGGATATAATGGTTGCCGGCATCCTTAATATTGGTGGTCATGCCGCTTGGATTGGAACCGTGATCGGGTTCTGTCAACCCAAAACAGCCGATCAGTTCACCCGCGGCTAACTTGGGGAGATATTTTTTCTTTTGTTCTTCTGAGCCATAAGCATAAATAGGGTACATCACTAATGAACCCTGTACCGAAGCAGTCGACCTGATGCCAGAATCGCCACGCTCAATTTCCTGCATAATAATGCCGTAGGAGATATAATCCAAACCCGCACCGCCATATTCAACAGGTACAGTTGGGCCAAATGCGCCTATTTCGGCAAGGCCCTTAAGCAGTTGTTTTGGAAATTGCGCTTTCTGGGCGTAATCTTCAATGATGGGGCTAAGTTCTTTTTTTACCCAGTCCCTCACAGTTGCACGTATTAATTTATGCTCATCAGTAAGCAATTCATCTATCTGGAAATAATCCGGTGATTCAAATAAGTCGGTTTTAGCCATAAAAAATACAATTGGTTGGGCAAAGATAGGGTTTTCCCATCAAGCGTTTTCTTCCTGTCAAGTGCTGAAACAGGCAGATTTGGCAAAAAGTTGGGCTAACTTGTTTAAACCTATTTTTTTCGTAAAAAAAAAATTATTAGCCGGTCAACTAATCCGGTTCAATCCAACCAAATCAACTACTTTTGAAAGATGATCACTGTAGCATTACAAGGCGCTGAGTTTTTTGCAAGGCACGGGTTTTATCCTGCCGAGCAGGTTTTGGGTGGTAAATTTATGGTTGATGCATCTGTCGGCTTTATACCGGTTGGCGAATTGAACGAGGATAATTTAGCCAATACGGTAAATTACGAACAGCTGTACGCCATTATTGAGCTGCAAATGCAGCAGCCCAAAAAGCTGATAGAAACATTGGCACAGGCTATTATTGATGAGATAAAAGCGCAACACCCTGATATTGAAACAATAACAGTGGTGATCAAAAAACTAAACCCACCAATGAAGGGCAAGGTGGCCTATTCGAGCGTTAGCATTACTTATAATAAACCCGGAAATGGAATTTAATAAAATAACAGGGGAACTATTATCAGCTATAAAATTGATCGTAGGTGAGGACGCGGTACTCACCACTCATGATGGCATGGAAAAATACAGCCATGATGAAACGGAAGATCTGCATTATTACCCTGAAGTAGTAGTTAAACCCAAATCGCCGCAGGAGGTTTCAGCATTGATGAAGCTTTGCAATGAGCATTTGATCCCGGTAACGCCACGTGGAGCAGGCACGGGGTTAAGCGGCGGGGCATTACCCGTTAAAGGCGGTGTGCTTTTGGCTATGGAGCGCTTCAATCATATTTTAAATATCGATGAAGAAAGCCTACAGGCTACTGTAGAACCCGGTGTGATCACTGAAGATTTTATGAACGCGGTTGCCGCTAAAAACCTGCTTTACCCGGTTGACCCGGCCAGCAAAGGCAGTTGTTTTATAGGTGGAAATGTGTCGCATGGTTCAGGCGGACCGAGGGTGGTAAAATACGGTACCATCCGCGAATATATATTGAACCTGGAAGTGGTTTTGCCCAATGGTGAGATCATCTGGACAGGGGCAAACACACTAAAGTATGCCTCGGGTTATAATTTAACCCAGTTGATGATCGGCTCGGAAGGAACATTAGGGATTATCACCAAAATTGTGGTCAAACTGATACCCTTACCGACGCAGGATGCGCTGATGCTGGCATCGTTCAGTACCAATGAAGCAGCTTGTGCTGCGGTGTCTGCAATTTTCAGGGCTGGTATCATTCCCTCGGCATTGGAATTTATGGAGCGAAAAGGGTTGGAGTGGGTGATCAAATTCGACGGCATTAATTTTGAATTGAAGGATGGCATCGAAGCCTTTTTGCTGATAGAAGTTGATGGAACCAACCCCGATGTGATTTTTACCGACTGCGAACGGATCAATACTGTTTTGGAGCAATTTGATTGTAAGGATGTATTGTTTGCAGACACATCGGCTCAAAAAGAAGAATTATGGAGGCTGAGGCGCACAATGTCGGTGTCTGTAAAATCAAATTCTGTTTATAAGGAGGAGGATACGGTTGTTCCCCGGGCTAAATTGCCGCAATTAATTAAAGGGATAAAAGAGATCGGTGTCCAGTATGGATTTGAATCAGTTTGTTACGGCCATGCAGGTGACGGCAACCTGCACGTAAATATTATCAAGGGCAGCATGAGCGATGATGACTGGCACAACAAATTAAAAGACGGCATACGTAAAATATTTGAACTAACTGTATCTTTAGGGGGTACATTATCCGGCGAACACGGTATAGGCCTGGTACAAAAGGAATTTATGCCGATCAAATACTCAAACGTTCATTTTGAGTTATGGCGCGGGATAAAAAATGTATTTGATAAAAATGGGATTTTGAATCCGGGGAAGATATTTTGAACACGATTTTGTGATTTCAAGGATTTACAGGATTAATGAAAATTCAATACTTTCGGACTAAATTATAATTAAAAATGCCTTTAGAATTCGGTATAGCTCCTAATGACCTCATCAAAGTAGGTATTGCTATTTTATGCGGTGCTATGCTTGGTTTTGAGCGTCAGTATAAAAATAAAACCGCTGGGTTCCGTACCATTATACTGATCTGTCTCGGGTCCACTATTTTTACCATGATCTCTCAACGGGCAGGGCAGGGAGTTAATATCAACCTGGTTACCGGTGTGGGATTTATTGGCGCTGGTGTTATTTTTAAAGATAATATTTCAGTCAACGGGCTCACTACTGCCGCAGTGATCTGGGTAGCAGCCGCCATCGGGATGGCTAACGGGGCAGGAAATTATACCCTGTCGCTCATATCAACCGTGCTCACTTTACTAGTGCTGTGGCTGTTCCATTTTTTTGAAGATTACCTGGACAAAGTGCATCACGAAAAACTGCTGTCAGTTGTATTTAACAGCACGAACTTTGAGCATCTGGAATTACTCGAGGATATTATCCATAATCACCACCTTAAATATCAAATAAGGCTTGTCAATAAAAAAGATGATTGTTTGCAGGCCGCCATATTTGTAACAGGGCACAAAAATAATATCGCCAAACTGGATGAAAAGCTTTTGACAATGCCGGAGATAAAGGCTTTTTGAGCCTTACCCCAACCTCTCTCCAAGGGAGGGGGACTAATAAGCTTTTAAAGTCCTCTCCTTGCGCCATCGCTAAAGCGGCATGTGGTTGGAGGGGATTACTCACATGGTTAATTATTATTTTTGGCGTTCATGAAGGCTTCGCCGTTTAGGTGAGGCTATACGTTTTGCTTATACTTGCATACTAAACATTATGATACTAATAATTGATGACGATATTGCTGTACGCACCTCCCTGCTGCTGCTATTAAAAAACGAAGGCTACAACGCGGAAGGGACACCGTTGCCCGGCGAAGCTTTATCGATCATTAAAAAGAAAAGCCCGGAACTGATCCTGCTCGATCTGAACTTTTCTATTGATACATCAGGTGCAGAAGGAATGAACTTGCTGGGTCGTATCAAACAGGTAGACCCGGCGATCCCAATCATATTAATTACTGGCTGGGGAAGTATTGAACTGGCGGTAAAGGGGATGAAGCTGGGCGCTAACGATTTTATCAATAAGCCCTGGAGCAACGAACATTTATTGCAATCGGTTAAAACTTTGATCGACCTTCAGGATAAAAAAGCCGAACACCGTACCCGGAAGCAATTGGACAGCAAGTATAATTTTCAGCATATTATTGGCGAAGACGCAAAGATGCTGGACATACTGGAAACCATTGGCCGTGTTGCAGGTACAGATGCTTCTGTATTGGTAATGGGTGAAAGCGGAACGGGTAAAGAATTGATCGCCGAGGCTATACATCAGAACAGCCTGCGCCGTAATAAGCCATTTATCAAAGTGAACTTGGGCGGTATTTCTACCTCGCTGTTTGATAGCGAAATGTTCGGTCATGTGCGTGGCGCTTTTACCGATGCCCGTTTTGATAGGGTTGGCCGTTTTGAAATGGCTAATAAAGGGACAATCTTTTTAGATGAGATAGGCGATTTAGATGCCAGCAGCCAGGTAAAGTTGTTGAGGGTATTGCAGGATAGAACCTACGAGGTATTAGGCAGCAGCCGTACCAAAACTGTTGATGTGCGTATAGTTTGCGCCACCAATAAAGATTTGAATGAAATGGTTAGCCGAACTACTTTCAGGGAGGATCTTTTATACCGTATCAACCTCATCACGGTTTATCTGCCCGCCTTGCGCGAGAGGCCGAAAGATATTCCATTGTTAGTCAATTTTTTCATTAATAACTTAAAGGAGATATATAATCGCCCCAAATTATCTGTAGCAACCAGTGCTATGAAATGGCTGCAAAGTTTGCCGCTGCCAGGTAATATCAGGCAGTTGAAAAACCTGGTGGAGCGCTCTATCCTTGTAAGCAAAAAGGATATATTGGATATAGAGGATTTTCGTTCGCAGCTGGAATTATCCCCGGTAAAAAAGGGTAATTTAGCCTTGCCGGGGGTAGGTGCGATAACACTGGAAGAAATGGAGGTCGAGATGATCAAACGGGCGCTTGAGTATCATAAAAATAAGATTGCAAGGGCGGCAAAATCATTAGGACTTACACGCAGCGCCCTATACCGCAGGCTGGATAAATACCAGATACCATACGATGAAGCTGAGGACTAAGTACCTATTATTTGTTATCACCCTGCACCTGACTGCCCTGGTGCTTACCTGGTTTATTTTTCAAGAGAACAGGATCTATTTCATTGCTTCGGAGGTATTTATATTGATCTCGATAGCTGTTTCATGGAATCTGTATAACCAATTGATACAGCCCCTGAAATCATTAATGCAGGGAGTGGATGCTATAAAGGACAAGGACTTTAATGTAAAATTTATCCCTACAGGCAAATATGAGGTCGATCAGTTGATAGACGTGTATAACCAGATGATGGATCATCTGCGTTACGAGCGCACTTTGCAGGAAGAGCAGCATTTTTTCCTTGAAAAACTGATTCATACATCACCTACCGGGATCATCATCCTGGATTATGATGAGCATATTCAACAAATTAATCCGAAGGCAATGGAAATTCTATCAATTGATGAAAAGGGCCTCACCGGTAATTCAGTTAATGACCTGCCTGATGATTTTCTGAAACACATTAATGATTTGCGTTCAGGCGAGACAAAGATCATCAAGTTGGGCGGCGCCACTACTTATAAACTGCAACGAGCCAACTTTATAGATCGTGGCTTTTCGCGTGATTTTATCATGATAGAGGAATTGACCGCTGAAATACTTGCTGCTGAGAAGAATGTTTATGGTAAAGTGATCCGCATGATGGCGCATGAGGTGAACAATACCATCGGCCCTGTAAATTCCATTATTCAATCCACTCTTAAAACAGACCCGCTTTGGGAAGGGCATCACTCGGACACTTTAAAAGATGCGTTGCAGGTAGCGCTTGATCGTAACCAGAACCTCAACCTGTTTATGCGCAATTTTGCCGACCTGGTAAAACTGCCCCAGGCTAATAAAAAGCGCATCGATCTTAACCACCTGATTATTTCTGTTTCCAAATTAATGGAGATCAACGCATCCGAAAAGGATGTCAAATTGGTATTAGAAACAGGGACAGAGCCATTTTACATCCCTGCGGATGAGCAGCAAATGGAGCAGGCGCTCATCAATATTGTTAAAAACGC
>Ga0206812_1024_pt1 | contig 32091 bp, 24 predicted proteins | sample Alteio_BWOrgCont_54_FD_152912 | JGI IMG/M metagenome (GOLD analysis project Ga0206812, IMG submission 152912) | Enriched cells from forest soil in Barre Woods Harvard Forest LTER site, Petersham, Massachusetts, United States -... | ecosystem: Environmental > Terrestrial > Soil > Temperate forest >... | reverse complement strand
ATCCGGGTGAATGGCATGGCGGTAACGGCGCCGGGTTTGCCGCTGTCGGTCGCTCATCACGAGGGGCGGTCGATTGATCTGGGACGCTTTCTCCATCCCGGTTTCAACCGGCTGGAATTCGAGATGGAGTCTTATTGGGGAGATGCGGAGCTTCATATCTATGTATCGCCGTGGGACGGGACGTCGGTTGTCCTTGTGATTCTCGTTTTGTCCGCGGTGGCGTTGACGGGCGAATTCTTTTTGTTGCTCTTTCGGATCGAAATGACGCTGGCGGAGAGCGTGCTACTGCTCGGAGGCTTTCTCCTTCGTTATCTTTATTTTTCCGGTACGCCTTATTTCGTGCGCGCCTACGACTGGTGGGGGCATGAGGCGTATCTCGATTACGTCGCGCAGCATCTCGCGGTGCCTAATGCCGAGGCGGGTTGGGAGAATTTTCAGCCTCCACTCTACTATGGCCTGTTGGGTGGGCTGACGCGTTTGCTGCAGGTAACTGGACAGGAGCGCTATGGCGTTTGGCAGGCATTTTCGCTGATGTGCAGCACGGGCGTTTTGCTGGCTGGCGCGTGGATTGCGCGAATGCTCTTTCCTTGCGACGTTAAAGGTCGGCTGCACTTAATGGCTGTTATCGCCGGGGCACCGCCGTTGGTATTCAACGCCTCGCGCGTCAGCAATGATGTCCTCTTGAGCTTGCTCGAGTTTGTATGGCTTGGATGGCTGCTCTGCTTTTGGACCCGGTGCGACCGGAGGTCGTGGATAGGCCTATCGGTCATCACTGGCCTCGCCTTGTTGACGAAGGCGAATGCGCTGATTCTTGTTCCGATCAGCGTGGCCTGCCTTTTCTTCCTCTCACAAATCGAGACGAGATGGAAATGGCGAGCCGCGACGGCGATGTTCGTTGTGGTGGGCGCATTTGCCGGTTGGTACTACGCGGGCCGGGTCGGTTGCGAAACCGGAGTCGACAGCTTTGTCGTCGGCAACATCCATCACCTGAACCCCAAGGGCCATATCGACGGCGTATTCGCGAGGAGCTTCGTCTTTAATCCATTCAAAGTCGTGCGCTATCCCTTCGCCGAGCCGTGGGGGGCGCGGCGCGAATACTTTCTGGAATATTTCTTTCGGTCGATTTTCCTCGGCGACAGTCTCGGCGCGACGTATCGCTGGATTGCCCGCGCCTACATTGTAACAGCTTTGCTGGCCGTCCCAGTGGTTGTGCGCGGCCTTTGGATTTTGCTGGGGAGGCGAACGGGCTGCGATGTTCCGATGCTGGCGACGAGCGCCCTGATTTTCGGCACGCAATGGCTATTTGTTCAGGTCGCGCCTTACACTTCCAGCGAGGATTTTCGGTTCTCGGCCCTTTTGCTCGTGCCCATGGCCTATTTCTACTTCAGCGGTGCGATGACCTTAACGGGAAAATGGCAACACGTGGCCTTTGTTCTTTTGGAGCTGCTGATCCTGAATAGCGCGATCTATCTGCTCGAAGTTGCGTTGGAAGGCTGAGGTGAGTGAGCGAGAACTGAGACATTTGCGATGCGGCTGAATTTTCGCCGAAATCACATTTTTACGAAAAATTCGCTTAATCGCGCCGACGAGGCGTCGATCAAATGAAGTTATATGCAACGAGTCATTCTTTTGGCGATCGCGGCGGGTCTTCTCTTCGCGGGCTGGGCCGTGGCGCAGCAGCAGGAGCTTCTCGACCACTCCACGGATATTCACATGCAAAAGATGCAGGACGCGAGTTGTCCGCCGTCGTCGAGCTCGGGCGGCCAATAATCGCAGCGGGAAAATCCGGAGCGACCCATGATGCGTGTTACAGTCGCCCGCCAGGATGAGCCGAGCAGCGAAAGCGACGCCGTCATCTCGCCGTTTGCGCAAACGACCTCGACCGTCAGGCCCGGTGATCCCAAGCATCACGGTTCGTGGCCGTTGTGGATCGTTTCCGTGGTGCTAGTCGTGGTGATTCTCGGTAACGCCGGCTATTTCGGTTTCAAGTACCTTACGAATCCGTATCGGACGCTGGAACCGTTTTCGGCAGACCACTATCTTGCCGATTTTCAGCCGTTGATGGGCGGCAAATTCCGTGCGGACTTCAAGGTGCAGGCTGACTTGGGTTGGAAAGAAAACGTGGGGCGGCTGATGGCGTTCACAGCGGCCAACGACACGCGGTCGATTCTCGTGCTCATTCCGCCGAAGTTATCGGGCGTTTTTTTCACAAAGGGCCAGACCTACGAAATCTCGCTCGAAGTCGGCGAGGGAGGGCTGATTTATGCCGATTCATGTGACAAAGAATAGAGTTGCGCTGATTCTTGTCTTCGCCGGCTTGAAATCCCTCGAAGCACAATCGGCTGCGCCGTCCACAACGACGCCTGCCGTACCTGTGCCGACAGCGCCCCAGCCGGCGCAAGTGGTCTCGCAGGTAGCTCAACAAGCGCAGCCGGTCGCGATTCCGAATGCGACGCAAGTTGCCGCGCCGGCGGCTGCGACGGCTCCCGCCGACAGCACCAGCTCCGCGCTCGACTATCTATTCAATCGCAAGCCGCAGGACGGAACGGCTGCGCAGGCCGCGGGTGGCGTGGCGGAAAATCTCGGCGACAAGATGAAGGCGGAGGACATCCTCGGTGCGCCCAGTCTCGACGATCCGGTCTTGCGCCAGCGCTTTGAGATTTACCTGAAGCACCCGGAAGTTTCGGTCGACCGCGTCCGTGAATATACGGACAAACTCGAAAAACTTTCCGAGATTCTGAAGCAGACCGGCGACACCTTTGCCGCGTGGAAAATACTTTATGCTCTCAGCGAATACCGGGATCTCGATGCGGGGATCAGTCGCGAGCTGGCGAACCGCGTCGAGGCAGTCTGGAACACGGTGAAGACCAACGATGGCCTCGACGAGAAGAACGGGCGATTGAAACGCGAGATCGAGATGTCCGATCGCAATGCCGACATGATCGCAGCGGAGCTTCGCGCCGAGGAAGCCGACGAGAGGGGACGCGTCGGTTCGCCATCGGGTGGCAAAACGGCCACGAACCCGGCAGCGCCGCCCACGCCCGATTCGCAATCGAATGCCGATGGCTCCGTTGCGCCCTCAAATCCCGATGCGACGGGCAGCATGCAGCTCACGGCGGAATATCTCGGCGGCCTCGAAAGCCGCGCGCGGATGAAACTCAACGAAGTGCGACAGGACACAAATCTCAAGCAGGCGAAATCCGATTTTGCCGATTACGTCACGACGCTGTATGGCAGTCATCGCTATTTCCAAGTCATCATCGCGGCCGACTTTTATCGACAGCTCTTCAACGAGGGTGATTATCCGGTGGCGATGGCTGACCAGGTGAATGCTTCGCTTGAGGTGAACAGCAATGTCAGCTTAACGGTGGATGATTTCAGGGACGAGGCGGCGAAGGGCGAAGTCGCTGGCGCGGCGGCGATGCTGGAGAATGCGTTTCTCGGCAACGAATTTCATCCTGCGCTGCAGGGCGTGCCGCTGAGTGATAAAGAGAAAGTTGGCGAGTTTCTCCGGAAGCTTGATGTGCTTAAGAACGTGATCGAGGCGCGCGATTTCGGACGCGTCGAGGGATTAATCGCGGACATCACGAAGATTGCGGCCGACTTCGACTCGACGAAGCCGATGGCGCTGATTAGCGGTGTGAAGTTGGAAAGCACGCTGCGTCTCGGCAAGGCGAAGATGCTGGTGCAGCAGGGCGACCTGAAGGCCGCGATGGATGAATTCCAAGCCGCCGCGCAGGCGTGGCCGGGAAATCCCGACCTGCATGACTCGGCAACTGGCTTTTCAACTCGCAGGACCTGAAAACGCAGTCGCTGGTCGAATTCGACCGACTGGTGCAGGACGGAAACGATCGCGCTATTGCCGACAAGCAGATTGCCTTCGCGCCCGCAGTGCAGGGCGATGCCAAGCGCGAGGAGCAGCTCAAACATGCGCTGGAAAAAGTGCAGGCGGCCGAGATGGCATCGGAGAAAGCGAACGCACTGGTCCTGAACGGCGACGTGAATGGCGCGTGGGAGACGATCGAGCAGGCGGCGAAGGAATGGCCGGACGACAACAAACTGAACAAGCTGCTCGCCGATCTTTCCGGGCGCGCCACTGAATTCGTCGCGGCGGTGAATCGTGCGCGCGATGCGGAGGCGAAGAAGAATCTCGGTTACAGCCTGACGTGGTACCTGAACGCGCAGCATATTTATCCGCCAAGCCTGATTGCCAACGACGGCATCGACCGGTTGAGCCGCCAGCTTTTGTCGTCCGGTCGCTCCGACGTGCCCTCCACGAATTGACGGTTTATGAAAATCCCATTGCGATTCGTGGCTGCGTTTGTCTTTCTTTCCGGCGCCATCCTTCATGCGGGCACATTTAGCATTGAAAGCATTCACCTACACGAACAAGGCACCCGACTCACGGCGGGTATCCAGGAGAACGATGCGAATTCAAATACGTCGTGGATGCGGAAGATATTCGCGCCACAAGTCGAGGTTGAGATCAAAGTGGGCAAGGAGGCTTTGACCAAAAATCTTGTCGCGAAGGCGTACTATTTCGATAGCGCAGGAAAGCTTGTGAAGTCCTTCGCGGGACCGTCAGCGGCGCTGCGTCCGGTCCGCAACGGCGACAGCGTTCGCGGCACTTCCAGCGTGAGCGTGTGGCCTACGATCTTGCCGGCGAACTCGCTCCAATCGATCTACTTTCCGCTGCCGGAGAATTTGCCTGCAGGCTGGTCGCTGATTGTCGTCTTCGGCAATGCCAGCGGTGCCGTGGCGGCGAGCGTTCCCGATGGCCGACAGGCTAATTTCAGTTATCCCGAGCGCGACTTGGTCGCAAAGACACTGCTCTCCCCCGACGTGGCATTAGCGGATGATGATGAAATGGCGCCGCTGATTGAGCAGGTCGTCAAGTCCGACAATCCGCGCTATCCGGCGTTTACGCTCTTGGTGCATTTGCCGCATGGCGTGAAAAATGCGAAGGAAGTCAACGGGGTACTCGCCACCTGCATCCTGGCCAACTCGGTCGGTGAAATCCGGAACCGACTCAACGCGATCCGGCCGACGAATGATCCCGACGCTTACTTTGCGTTCGCAGAAGCGCACAAGATGGCGGTCCTCGCCTGGGGTGCACGTTGGGTATGGAGTTCCTTCGCGAACTTCGACGAGCTCGACCAGGGTGAAGTGCGGACGTGGGACGATAACTTTCAGCAATTGGCCGATGCTTGGGACCGCGGCGTGCAGACGCTCTCCAGCCAGTATGGCCTACCCGACCACGACTATCTGATGTACGGCTGTTGCGCGGGCGGCGAGTGGGTGCATCGGCTCGCGCTGCACAAGCCGCAGCGGTTTCTCGCGGTGCAGATGCACATCAGTACGAGCTACGATGCGCCGACACCCGAGGCCAGCCGCGTGATGTGGCTGTTGACCACGGGCGAATTGGACAGCGGCAGCGATCGCGCGCGGCGTTTTTATGCGGCGGCGCGCGCGTTACACTATCCGATCATCTTTAAGGCGATTGAGGGCCTCGGGCATGGCAACTCGCCAATTGCGGATCAGCTCGGCGTGCGCTTCTTTCAATATGCGCTCGACGTAAAGAGCCGTCGCGATGCGGGCACGTCTAGTGGTGGAGCGCCTGCGGCCGACTTGTCCGACTTTTCCGCCGCGCCTTTCTACGGCGACCTGATGAATCAGGAGATGTTTGCCAGGCAGGACGAAGACCGGATTCCCAGCGAATTTCTCGTCCCGCTGCCAACGCGCGATATCGCCGATGCTTGGAACCGATAGTCATGGACTCTTACTACAATGGTGCGTGGCGGATGGATTGGGGCTTGGACAACCCAAACAAGACCGCCGTGTTGATCGCATGCCTGATGGTCGCCGTCTGGTCGATTGCGCTCATTTGGAAGAAGGGATTCTGGATCGCATTGGTCATCGCGACGGCGCTGGGATGGTGTCTGGTGGAGACCTATTCGCGCGGCGGAATGATCGGCTTTTTGTGCGGGATGGCGGTGTTGCTCGCGTGGACGCCTCGGCCATGGCCGAAGACGAGATTGATCGGTGCATCTCTCGCGCTTTGGGTGCTCGGCGCATTTGTGCTTTTGGCCAAGGCACAGATGCGTTACGGGCAGGGGCTTTTCTCCGACGATCGGTCGATCGACAATCGGCTTGCGATCTGGAGCCATGTGCCTGCGATGCTTGCGACGGCATCGTGGGGCTGGGCGAACGCCGGCGACGCCTACACGCAATGGTTCCAGCCGGCGGGCGAGTCGGTGACTTACTTGAACCTCATCAACAGCCACTTCAATTTTATGGTCGAAGGTGGCTGGCTCGGCTCCGTTCTCTACCTGTTCGCGTGGTGGATGGTCTTGTTGCTTTGCTGGCCTACGGAGAAATTCCGGATTGGCGCCATTCCACTCGCGACATGGGCGACGTTCGGCGTGGGCGCGTGCTTCAGCGATGTGGCAAGTTCGCCGTGGCTGTGGCTCGTGCCAGTTTGCGCCGTAGCTTACGCGGTTCGCCAGCGGGTGCGGCTCGCACGATGGCCCGATCTTTCGATTGTGATGGCAGGAGGCGCTGTTTCGGTTGCGGTCGTAACGGTGCTTGTTGGGATTGGGAACGCGGCGGCGATATTGCCCATTCGCGAACAGAGTGGCTTTGTCGTGGTGGGGTCGGGCAAAACGGCCACGATGATTTTCGTGGATCGGAAAGTCATGGGTTCGCTTTACGGCCATACGTTTCGGAAATTCCTTGCGAGAGATATTGACGCGCTACGGGACGGAAAGTTCATCTTTGTCGAAACAGCGCAAGGAAGTCTGGCGCAACGCGCGACGCAATTGGTTGTGACCGGTCGCTTCGCGGAAGACGCCGCTCTAATGGCAAAAAACGGCGACGGATGCCGGATAATTCTCATCAATCCATCCGGGATTTTTGATCAGCTCCAATCCAAATGGAGCTCGAGCAGAGGGATGACGGTCTACTTTGGCGAATACTCGGATGCGCCGTCGCGGTCGGCGTGGAGGGCTTTTCCGGGCATAAAGGCGGTTCAAGCTGATGGCGCGGCCGATTTTGTGCCGTCGTGGCCGGATGTGATCTGGAACGCGTCGAGGAGTTGATGAGCATGCTAAAGAGAATGATCCTCCACGATGTGATCCGATTGTGGGTTTTGCTGACGACCTGCCTGCTCGGTGGCCTGATCCTTAACGAAATGCGACCGAAGCCGCTCGATCTTGTTTATGTGCCGCCCCATGCGCGGCTCGGGCAGTCGGTTGCGCGGTTGGGAGCGAGCGCGTCCGTGACCACGGTACCTGACGGCGACGTTGCCCGCGATGAATTGGAGAGACTGGTGGCGGATCGCGGCGCGCTGATTCTGGATGCGCGTCCGGAAGTGTTCTACCGCATCGGTCACATCCCTACCGCGCTGAGCCTGGCGCGTGACGATTTTGATGTGCGCTATCCAGTATTGAAAGCGAGTCTGCAGGTTTGGGGCAGCCTGCCGTTGATCGTCTATTGCTCGAGCAGTGAATGCGACGATAGCCGGATGGTGGCCGACGCGTTGCATAAGCTTGGCTACATGCACGTCCGTGTCTTTCGTGGCGGATGGTACGATTGGACGGGCGCGAACTTGCCGCAGGAAAAGGAGCCATGAATCAGGAAAGGTTGATACGCAGCGGACTTTCGTGGTTGGGACGAATCGTCCTTGGTGTTGCCTTTATCTACGCCGCGCTTTGGAAACTAAAGTCGCCGCAGGATTTCGCCGACAACATCGCGGCTTATCAGCTTTTACCGCCGCTGGCCGTGAATGTCTTTGCGATGGGACTGCCGGTCTTCGAGCTCGTGTGCGGGTTGCTGGTTCTCAGCGGATTTTATGTGCGCGTTGGGGCGCTGGGCATTTCATCGCTGTTGTTGTTTTTCGGCGGAGCACTGACGTTATCGCAAATTCGAGGTTTGAAAATCGATTGCGGATGCTTCGGTGCGCATTCGTGGCTCGATGGGACGCCGTGGATGGCGTTTGCGCGCGATGGCATCCTACTGCTGCTTGCGTTGATGATTTATCGATTTGCGGTTGAAAGTTCGGCGCAGTCGAATCTCGCTCGAAGCGATCGTTGAATATCCGGTCGGACCAGAAAGGGATCGATTTGGTCGGTGTGGCGGGGCAACGTGAGCGCAGGTTCGTCATCGCGCCGCTTATGGATTCGAGCATCGAAACGAGATGTTTTGCCGACGGGGATTTCGCCGCCGCGGACCGACTGCGCCATGCCGCAGGATGGAACCAAACGTTGGCCGACTGGCAGCGTATGGTGGCGCTCGATCCCGCCGGTTGCTTCGTTGCCGTTGATGATGGCGAGGTGGCCGGCACGGCTATGACCGTATCGTATGGTCTCGAGTTGGCATGGATCGGCATGGTGTTAGTCGATCCGGACCGGCGCAGTCGCGGCATCGGCCGAGGCCTGCTGCTTCACTGTCTCGATTATCTGCGGGCGAAGGGCGTGCGCTGCATCAAGCTCGATGCCACGCCCGCGGGCCAGGTGCTTTATGAGAAGCTTGGATTTGAGTTCGAGTGGCCGCTGATGCGGTGGATGAGGAACGCGCCTGCGAACATCAAGCCAGCGGCGAGCGACGGCGTGTCGACCGTCGAGGGTCGTGACGCTGGAGCCATCGAGCAACTTGATCGCAATGCGATCGGTGTGGCGCGGCCGGATTTATTGCACGGATTGCGCGAGCACGCGCTGCAGGGGTTGGTAGCTCGCGGCTCAAATGAGGTGCTCGACGGTTTCGGATTTCTGCGCGCTGGAATCAATGCCGATTATCTCGGTCCCGTGGTGGCCAAGACGGAAACGGCGGGCCGTGCGCTTGTCGGTAATCTTCTCGCTGGGACGGAGCGCCCGGTCTTCTGGGACATTCCGGGCCCGTGCGAATCCGCATCCGTATTGGCGAAGGAGCTCGGCTTCACGCATCAACGGCCACTCGTGCGGATGCACCTCGGGCCAAACCGTTCGCCGGGAAATCCGAAAATTCTTTGGGGCATTTCCGATCCAGCGACCGGCTGAAGCGCGATGCGGTCTTGCAGCCGCTAGTGAGTCATCGACTGGGCTTTTTTCAGGTTTCGTTGTGCCTCGGCGAAATCAGGCTTAAGGCGGACGGCCTCCTGGAAGCAGGCGGCCGCGCTTGTGATATCGCCGGACCGTGCAAGCGCGAGGCCGAGCGCATTATGGGCAACCGGGTCGGCTGGATTTTTCTGCACGGAGTCGCGCAGATAGCGAACGGCATCGGCGAGGTCTCCCGTTCCACCAAGGGCGATGCCAAGATTCGTCTCGGCCTGGGTCAAGTCGGGTTTGCAATCGAGTGCCTTCTTATACTCCGTAATCGCATCTTCCGCGTGGCCGCTGATGAGCAGCACGTTGGCGAGATTATAGTGCGCCTCACCGTAGTTGGGTGAGATGGCCAGCGCCCTATGGGCGTGGGCAACTGCCCCAGGGAGGTCTTTTTTTTGCAACAGCGCCACGGCGAGATTGTTCTCGGCCTGGTAGTAGTTTGGGCTGATGGCGATGGCTTTCTGCGAATGCTCGATTGCCTCGTCGAGTTTTCCCTGTCGCAGGCAAACGACGGCGAGATTAGTTTCCGCCTCGGCGGATCCCGGATTCAGTTGCACGGCTTTTTGCGCGTGAGTAATGGCATCGGCGGCTTTGCCATCCTGCTGCAACGCCAGACTATAGTGGCTTTCGGCCTCGGCGGCATGGGGGTCGATGGCGAGGCCCTTTTCGAGTTCGCGGACGCTTTCGTCCAGTCGATTATTGACCAGATAGTAACTGCCGAGGTTCACCTCCGCCATCCAGCAGGCGGGATTTTGCGCCAAGGTCGTCTGCCACAGCGTCTCTTCGTTGCGGTACATGCTGCTTTGCCGCCAGGTCAGAACGCTCAGCGTTGTCAGCACGATTCCGATAACGACCGGACGCAGGAACGGCGACGCACCGACGAAGAATTCCAATGCGGTCGTGATGCCAACCGCCGCGAGGGTGAGAGGGCCGATGCTGGCTAGATATTGCAGGTGATCTGCCACGAAGGAGTAGCGGAAAAAGTATTGGTTGAAAGTGCCGCAGGCGGGGAGAAGCATGATGGCGAAGTAGGCCATCGCGAGGAATACGGGTCGCCAGGAAGTGTTCCGTTTCCACCAAAGAAAAATCATTCCGGCGATGGCGGCGACCAACGGCGCGTACATCAACGGTTCCGCGGGGCTCAACTTCCAGCGGGGATAAACAAAAATTAGCGGGTGCGGCCATGCGAGTTTGCCGAGATAAAACCAGAGTGCCTTTCCAATGATGATGCAACGATCCGGGGCGGAGAACTCCCATTCGCTGCCAGTCGTGCCCACGTAATTCTTTTCGATCCAGAGGGTCAGCAGTCCCATCGCCAGGCCGACGACGAAGAAGGGGCCGAGTGGCGCGAGATCGCGCAATTCCAGCTTGGGGCGTTTCCACCAGAGCAGAAGCAGGACAACGATCGGCAGGGGCGAAGTCGCGGTCTTGGCCAGCAGCGCTAACAGATAAAACGAGAGCGCGATCCAGAAAAAGAACCATTGCCGATTTCGCGCATCTCGTTTCGCAAACAGATACGGTGTGTCGGCGCCGATCTTCCAAAATTCCATGGAGGCCAGGATGGAACTGAAAAAGAAAAGTCCTGATAGCGTGTTCTTGCGTTCGGTGATCCATGCGACCGATTCGACCGTGACGGGATGCAGTGAGAACAGTGCCGCCGCGAACCACGCACCGGGGATTTCCAGTTTGCGGAGAATAAGCCAGAGCACCAACGCGTTTGCGATTTGGAGCAACACGTTGTCGACGTGGTAACCGAGCGGCGCAGCGCCCCAGAGGCGATATTCGAGCCAGAAGCTCGTGTTGGAGAGCGGGTAGTACTGTTCGGTCGCGCCCGGTACGAACCAAATTTGCCAGAGTCCGCCGGTCGAACGGAGCGGAACATTGTGCGTAACATAGGCGTCGTCGTCCCAGATGAATCCGGCCCACGCAACCTGCGAGTAAGCGATGACGACGAGGAGAGCGAGAAATGCGCCCCACTTCCAATTCGCATTCCAAGTGCGACGCTGTGCCGCTTGGACGGAAGTCATTGCAGAAATGTGCAGCTTGTCTGGTGGCGCAACAAGCTTTCTTGAGGTGACTTCCGACCCGCGTAATACGCAAATTTATTTGACGGCAAAATTTCTGAAAATATTCAGGCGCGGATACGGAAATAGTCCTAGGTTGAAGTGGAGCCTCAAGCCATGAGCCTGGGTAGACGGGTTCCTTTCCGAACTCGCTTCGTTATGAGGGTAATCAACGATTTCTCGGCCCGCGTGAGGGTGTGGTGTGCAGGGATCGTGCTCTTGCTCGGCGCGCTGACGCTAGTGGGATGGGGCTTCGGTGTGTCTGACCTCGCCAGCGTGCGTCATGCCTACATCCCGATGGCGCCGAGTACTGCGCTGGCTTTTATCTGTATCGGTGCGGGGCTTTTGTTTGCGCGAAGCTCCCGATATTGGCTGCCGCGCGCCTTCACGGCTTTTGCCTTCGCGGAGGCGGTAACGAAACTGTCTGAGACTTTGCTCAATAGCCATTTCGGCATCGACGAACTGCTCGTGAAAAATCCGGCGGCTTTCGGCGCTGTGCATTCAGGAAGGATGTCGCCGATCGTGGCCGTCATTTTGCTCCTTCTCGCGACCGGTATTTGGTTTGCGACTGTCCGGCGACTCAGGTTGCTTGCGGGGCCGATCGCCGTTCTCGCTGGCTTTGTTGGCGTGGTCGTGCTGCTCGGGTATGCGGACGGCACGCCACTTTTGTACGGAGGCGATATCGTGCCGGTCGCGCTGACCACAGGGATGGCCATCATGGCCAGTGCCGTCGGGCTCCTGAACGCCGCGGGCCCGCAAGCCTGGCCGGCGCGGCTCTTTGTCGAGGACTCGACACGCGCCTTGTTACTGCGCTCATTCCTGCCGATGGTGATTGTCCTTACGCTGGTCAATGGCTGGGTGCGCACGATCTTTTTCAGCCATGGCGCTGCGATCAATCCAGCCATTTCCTCATCGATTGCGGCGATCTTCTTCGCGGCACTCGTGATCTGGATCATCTCGAGGGTATCGAATAGAGTCGGCAGCCGGATCGATGCGGCCGAGACCGAACGCAATCGTGCCCAAGACGCGCTGGAAAAATTAAACGGACGACTCGAGCATCTCGTGCTCGAACGGACGCGGGAATTGCACGATAAGAACCTCCAGATGACGGAAGAGTTGAAGATGGCGCGTGAACTACAACTCGCGCTCTTGCCGCAGAAGTTTCCCATGATACCCGCCGATGCCGCGGCCAGTGACAGCGCGGTGCGTTTTTTGAGTTACTACTTTCCAACTGGAGCGGTCAGCGGGGACTTCTTCACCGTCTTCCCCGTGGACAAAACCTCGGTAGGCATTTTCATCTGTGACGTGATGGGGCACGGCGTTCGCGCCGCCCTCGTGACGAGCATGATTCGCGCGATGATCGAGGAGTGCGGCCCGCAGGCGGTCGATCCCGGTGCACTGCTCACGCGCATCAACCAGCAGCTCGTCGACATCCTCAAGCAATCGGATACGACGATGTACACCACGGGTTGTTACGTTGTCATTGATATCGCGCATTGCACCGTCTCCTACGCGACGGCGGGGCATCCCAAGCCGATCCTAATCAACGGCGATCGGCAGTCAGTCGCGCCGCTGCCGGGTGCGGGCGTGGCGGGCCCGGCGCTCGGCATTTTCCCGGGTACTTATTATGGCATGAACACCTGCTCGATCGAGGAAGGCGACATCATCATGCTTTTTACCGACGGTTTGTTCGAGGTGCAGAACCGGGAGGGAAATATGTTCGACGAGCAGCTCCTTCTTGCTGCGGTACGGCGTCACATCGCGTTGCCGTCGGCGAAGCTTTTCGACAGCGTCATCGACGACATTCGCGGCTTTTCCGGGAAAAAGGAATTCGATGACGACGTCTGCCTGGTTGGAGTCGAAGTGCAGAAACTCCCGGCCCATTGTTGAGCGGAGATGATCAACCGGCGGCTTGGTGTAAGCCTGGTTTGGGCCGGACGAATCGATCGCGGATCAAGCGCCGGAAAGGAACTTCCAACTTCGTATAAGAGAGCGTCGCTGCGGCAAAAGCGGTCGCGATAATCCCGACACAAATGGCTGCGTTTGTGCTGAAGATGGTCGCGACGACGTGCGACCGCGCCATCACATGCATGACGACGCGGACGAAGACATTCAGTACGACAATGTGCCAAAGATAGAGTGAGTAGGAGATATCGCCGAGATAGAGGAAGAAACGATTGGCGAGAACGCGAGAGGGGAGCCCCTCCGGATCGACGCCGGCCACGACGAGGAGCGTGAAGCCCATGGTGAGAAATCCGCGCGTATAGTTCGACGGCAGAAGCATGTGCCAGAGAAGACTCGCAGCGATGAGAGCCACCGCCAACACCGAGATGCGCTTGGGAAATTGCAGGCCGTTTTCCATCAGGCTGTGGAGCGAAAAGCCAAGACCGAATCCGGCGAGACCGGTCGTTAGCGGCAGGAACCACGCATTGGCTGCGGTCGGCCAATGGATGTCGTAGAAAAGCGATTCCCACGAGGCACCGACGACGATCAGCACGACGTAGAATCCGTTTCGCCACGGCAGCGAACGCGTCCAGATCAGCGCCGGGAACGCGAAGACGTAAAGAAATGCCTCTACCGAAAGCGACCACGAGGGGAAGTTGATTGAAGACAGTCCCGGAATCGGACACCACTGCTGCATCATCAGGACATTGGCGATGACGTTGAGCGGCGAGATGTCGGGCCCGGCGCTGTGGCTGTAGAAGAGCAACGCGAGAAAAATGATCAGCGTGACTTCATACACCGGCACGAGTCGCGCCAGGCGTGCGACGAAGAAATGATGCCAGCGAACAGGGTTTGGGTAGACGTAGCTCATCACGAATCCGCTGAGGATAAAGAAGAGAAAAACCGCGGGACCGTTCCACGCGAAGACGCGGAAAACGCCGCCGAGAAATCCATCCTGCGGCAGGTATTGAAATGCGCGCAGGTGGTCGAGGAGCACGATGAGGGCCGCGATGCCGCGCAGCGCGGAATGCGATTCGATGTAAGGGCGGTTTTTGCTCGTCGTTGCCAAGGCGCGCGTATCCTGTCACGGACTTTGCCGGTTAATCGAGCCGTTTGCGCGGCGAATCGATTCAAATTGAACTTGGGCGGCACTCCCTTTGCATCTTAGCATCGCGAAGGATGAACGGGACGACTGAGAGCTGTGACGTTGCGGCCTTCACCGTTGCTTATGGCGAGTCGGCGCGGCGCGAGGCGCGCGATTGCGAGGCCAGCTTTCGCCACTGGCATCCGGACATTCCATTTCTCTGCCTTGATGAAAAGGCGTACCACCAACTGAGCGGCAAACATCCACCGGCATGGCTGAGTGAGATCGTCAGCATGCGTTCCCTAGCCGGCTGGTTTCTTTCGCGACGCGTGAAGCGCCTCATCTATCTCGACTCCGACATCTTTGTTCTCGGTCGGCTTGACGCCTTGATCGATCCCGCGGGCACAAGCTGGACTGCGGATATCGATGAATTCACGATGGGCGTGCCGGAATGTCCGCGGATCAACAGCGGCGTGCTGGCCAGCTCCGAACCGTCCTTTTGGCAGGCGTGGACGGCGGCGCAGTTTGGCTGTCTCATGCCGGCGGTGACGCATTTCTTTTTCGATCAACTGTCGCTGCGGTTGCTGGCCCACGGTGGCGCCATTCGCGGCAAGATGATCGATGGGCAGCCGGGTTCGCCCTTTTATAATATCGCGATTCGCGAACGGCCCGGCGAGTGGCGGGTTGAGAATGATGTCGTTTACAAGGGCAACGAACGTGCCGTGATTTTTCATCAGGCGGGTGAACAGCAACGTGGCATCGCGGCCGCGCCCGAGGCATTGCGGGCACACTTATCGAAGATCACGACTGGAGATCACGGTCCCGCCATTGATTTCAATGCGTGGTGGGATGCCGATGGCGCGGCCTTTTCCGCGAACCTGCAACAAAGTATTCCGCAATGGCCGACGATTACCCTAGAGGCTTTGTTGGCCGACGTGTACGCGCGCACGTCGGGGCAGTATCGCACCGTTGCGCCGGCCGCGTGGGATCGCTATCGCAAGCTGGACGGCACACCGTGGAAACGCGTCTGGAATCACGATTGGCAGGCATATCTCTACCATCAGTGAGTCGGAGATTTTTTCGGATACGGCATTTAGATCAAATCGCGCTCGTTAATTAAAGGTTCGATTTTGTCGGAAATGCAATTTAGCCGTACCTAATATTGACGACCGGAGAAGTCCTTTACCATGGAACGACAGAAACGATAAGGTGAGCCCCTATGGAACGTTGGACTCAAGAGGCGGCGGCGAAATGGTACGAAAAGGCCGGCGTGATCCGCGGCTGCAATTATCTGCCGCGCACGGCGGTCAACTCGACTGAGATGTGGCAGGCGGCAACCTTCGATCCGAAGACGATCAACGAGGAATTGGGATGGGCCGCGAAAGCAGGTTACAACAGTGTTCGTGTCTTTCTTCAGTATCTCGTCTGGGAGGACGACGCAAAAGGACTTCAAGATCGCATCGAGCAATTTCTGGCAATAGCCGGCAAGCACGGCATCAGTACCATGCTGATTTTCTTTTGCGATTGCGCCTTTTCCGGCAGGGATCCGTACCTCGGTCCGCAGGCTGATCCTGTTATAGGCGTCCCCAACGGCGGTTGGGTACCGAGCCCGGGATTTGCCCGGGTGGCCGACAAGTCCGCGTGGCCCAACTTGGAAAAATTCGTAAAGGACATCGTCGGGCGATTTGCCAACGATGAACGAGTTCTCATTTGGGATTTATATAATGAACCCGGAAACAGCAAAATGGAGGGGAAAAGCCTTCCCTTGGTGGATGCTTCGTTTGCTTGGGCCCGGGAAATGAAACCCAGGCAGCCGCTGACGACTGGCACGTGGTTCGAGTATGAAAAGCCGTTGCAGAAACGATTCGCCGAGTTGTCGGACATCATCTCTTTCCATGCTTATACCGACGCCAAGGAAGTAACGCGTATCATCGAGTTCCTGCAATCTCATGGCCGGCCCATCATTTGCACCGAATGGCTGACTCGGCAACATGGCAACACCTTCGAGAATATCCTGCCCGTATTCCGGGAGAACAAAGTCGGCTGGTATCAGTGGGGATTGGTCACGGGCCGGACCCAGACTTGCTACCAGTGGGAATCGAAACCGGGCGATCCAAGACCCGCGGTTTGGCAGCACGATCTTTTTTATGAGGACGGTCGTCCTTACGACCCCAAGGAAATCAAGCTGGTGAAGTCGTTTGAATTTGGAAAATGACATTCATTCGCGAGCTTCGTCGCGAATTGAATTCCCGCCAATCGCGTCCCATGTCTCCTTCCAACGGGCGGATGTTTCCTCGTCGGTGATTTCGGGTTCAAAGCCAAAACTCAAATAGAGTTTGATTGCTGTATGACGCCAAAATTGCGTCACAAGATTACAGCGCTGATGCCCCAATGCCTTGAGCCGTTCCATTCCCTGTGAAAGTAAGACTTTGCCCAGCCCCTGTCCGTGAGACTTTGGCCGTAGGGCTATCCAGTGGATTCGGCCCCACGATTGTCCATTCTGCGTTTCATCAAACCAGGCGCTCACCGTTCCTACCGGAGATCCCGTGGAATCATAGAGGATAAGGCAGCGGGTTTGGATGACGGTCCAGTCCGTGCCATAGACCTTTTCAAAAAGAGTATCGGGAATTTTTTCGAGAGACTCGTTCTCGCGCCAAATGGATTGCCACGAGGAAACGTCGGGAGGAGACATTCCCCTGATTTCGTAGCCTTCGGGAAGCCGGTAAGCGGGGATGCCGGACATCGTCTCCCGCCTCATGAGCAGATTGGAATTCAAAATGGCGCCCTCCTGCGAACCTCAAAGGACAAACGATTGCATGAACTGATGCACGGCGGTTTTTTCGAGTGCGGATGGATTATGGCAAAGGGCGAGAATGGCATCGGACTGTCGGGACGGAATTCGTCCGCGCAGGTTCTTTTCGAATTTGGCCAGCAACAAGGGCACGCCTTCCTTGCGACGGCGACGATGCCCAACGGGATATTCAACGACCACGCGCTCGGTGGCGCTGCCGTCACGGAAGAAAACCTGGATGGCATTGCCGATCGAGCGCTTCGATGGATCGAGATAGTCGCGGGTAAAATCCTGATTTTCCACCACCTCCATCTTGGAGCGTAGCGCGTCGATGCACGGATCGGCCGCGACGCTGTCCTCGTAGTCATCGGCGGTAAGCGTGCCCTTGAGCAGCGGCACTGCAGTCATATATTGAATGCAGTGATCGCGGTCAGCGGGATTATCCAGCGGGCCGGTCTTGTCGATGATCCTCTTTCCGCTTTCCTGCGTTTCGATGACGATGCGTGAAATTTCGTCGATGCGGTTGGCCACCTGTGGATGCAGCGTGATGGCCGCTTCGACAGCCGTCTGCGCATGAAATTCCGCCGGGAAGGAAATTTTGAAGAGCACGTTTTCCATCACGTAGGAGCCGAAACCCTGATCCGGAACGCGAAGAGGCTTGCCTCGAAAAAGAACATCCTGAAAACCCCAAGTCTTCGCCGTCAACGCGCTTGGGTAGCCCATTTCACCCTTGAGAGCAAAGAACGCATGCCGCACGGCGCGGCTGGTGGCGTCACCCGCAGCCCAGCTTTTTCGGGAACCGGTGTTCGGCGCATGGCGATAAGTTCGCAGAGCACCTCCATCGATGAAGGCGTTGGATAGTGCATTGATGATTTCGTCGCGCGTGCCGCCCAGCAAACGCGTGACCACCGCAGTGGAAGCGATGCGGACAAGCAGGACGTGGTCGAGCCCAACGCGATTAAAACCATTTTCGAGCGCCAGCACGCCCTGAATTTCGTGGGCCTGGATCATGGCCATAAGCACGTCGCGCATCGTCAGGGGCGATTGACTCTCGGCGACGGCCCGGCGGCTGAGGTAGTCGGCCACGGCCAGGATACCGCCAAGATTATCCGAAGGATGACCCCATTCCGCCGCCAGCCACGTGTCGTTATAGTCGAGCCAGCGAATCATCGCGCCGATGTTGAATGCCGCCTGGATGGGATCGAGTTCGTAGCTGGTGCCCGGTACGCGGGCGCCTTGCCCCGGCATCGTGGCTCCCGGCACGACGGGCCCAAGCAGTTTCACGCAAGCCGGATAGGAAAGCGCCAGAAGTCCGCAGCCAAGCGTATCCATCAAGCAGAGCCGGGCCGTGTCGAGGGCTTCGTCGCTGGTGATGCGATCGACGGCCAAAGTGTAATCGGCGATTTGCTGGAGAAGGGCATCCGGCGCGGGACGCGCCGCGTTGGTATCGAGGTTTGACATGACGGGATGGGATTAGCGTTTTCCGATGGGAACGAAGGCGAGGTTTTCCGGGCCGGTGTAATTCGCGCTCGGCCGAATGATTTTGTTGTCGATGCGCTGTTCGATGATGTGCGGTCCCCAGCCGGAAATTCGAGCCATGACGAAGAGAGGCGTGAACATGGCCGTCGGTACGCCGAGCATATAGTAGGAGATGGCGCTGAACCAATCGAGGTTCGGGAACATCTTTTTCTCGCGGGCCATCACACTCTCGATTCGCTCGGCGATTTCAAACATCCGCATGTCGTTCGCCTCTTGCGACAGGGAGCGCGCCACGCCCTTGATCAACTCATTGCGAGGATCGGCAATCGTATAGACCGGATGGCCGAAGCCGATGATGACCTCTTTCGCCCCGACGCGCCGGACAATATCTTGTTCGGCTTCGTCGGCGTTGGCGTAACGATTTTGGATGTCGAAGGAAAACTCATTCGCGCCGCCGTGCTTGGGACCGCGCAGCGCGCCGATACCGCCCGTCACAGCCGAATAAATATCGGCCCCGGTGCCCGTGATCACCCGGGTCGTGAAAGTGGAGGCGTTGAACTCATGCTCGGCGTAAAGGATCAACGAAACATGCATGGCCTTGACCCACGACGCGTTCGGAGATTTGCCATGGAGAAGATGCAGGAAATGACCGCCGATGGAATCGTCTTCCGTCGCCACCTCGATCCGCCGGCCTCCGTGAGAATAGTGATACCAGTAGAGAAGCATGGAGCCGGTCGAGGCGAGCAGTCGATCAGTGATGTCGCGTGCGCCGGCGACATCATGACTCTCCTTTTCCGGCAACGCACAACCGAGCGCCGAGACGCCCGTTCGCAAAACGTCCATCGGATGGGTTGCTGCGGGCAGAGATTCCAACACCCTCCGGACAACCACAGGCAAATCGCGCACAGCCTTCAGTTTGGCCTTGTAGGCAACCAACTCAGCCGGCTTGGGCAGCGTGCCATGAACCAGCAGGTAGGCCACTTCCTCAAATTCGCAATGGGTGGCCAGGTCATGAATGTCATAGCCGCGATAGTGAAGGTCGTTGCCACTTCGTCCGACGGAACAGAGAGCGGTGTTGCCCGCGGCAACTCCCGAAAGGGCGACCGATTTCTTGGGTTTGAAGGGGACGGCTTGAGTTGGTTCGTTCATGGCTTTGGATTTTTCTTCTGTTGGGCAAAGAGAGCGTCGAGCTTTTCTTCGTAAGCGTGGTAGTGGAGCACGTCGTAAAGTTCGGTCCGGGTTTGCATCAGGTTCGTCACGGTTTGCTGGGTGCCTTGCGAGCGCAGCGTTTCATAAACGGTGGCGGCCGCCTTGCTCATCGCACGAAAAGCGCTCAGCGGATACAAAACAAGCCGCACGCCCGCCTGGCCAAGTTCCTCAACCGTGAAGAGCGGCGTCTTGCCGAATTCGGTGATGTTGGCCAGTACGGGAACTTTGTCGCCCATGGCCTTCGTGAACTGGCGATACTCGTCAAGGGTCCTCAGCGCCTCGGCAAAAATCATATCGGCTCCCGCCGCGACGTAAGCCTGCGCACGCGCAATGGCGGATTGAAGACCTTCGCTCGCGTGGGCATCGGTTCGGGCCATGATAACAAATCCAGCGTCCGTTCGCGCATCGACAGCCGCTTTGATCCGGTCGCTCATTTCCGCCATGGTGACCAGTTCCTTGCCCGGACGATGTCCGCAACGCTTGGCCTGCACTTGATCTTCGAGATGGCAGCCGGCAGCTCCGGCGCGGCTCATTTCGCGAATGGTCCGTGCAATCATGAAAGCGCCGCCCCAGCCCGTATCGGCATCGACGAGTAGGGGCAGTGAGGTGGACTGGGTGATGCGCCGGATGTCTTCGCACACATCGTTCAGCGTTGTGATGCCAAGGTCGGGCAGGCCGAACGACGCATTCGCAACCCCGGCGCCGGAAAGGTACAGCGCACGGAACCCGGCCCGTTCAGCCAGCATCGCGCAATAAGCATTGATCGCCCCGGCCACTTGTAGAGGCCGTTCCGTTTCGAGGGCGCTCCGTAACCGTGCGCCCGGTGATGACGTATTGGTTTCCATGACTTCTAATATTTCCAAGGAAGATTCTGGCCGGTGGAAGACGAAAGGAGAATTACTTTGATGTTTTTACAGCCATAGGCAATAACTATCACCGAGCCTGTTATATATGGAATTACGACATATCCGCTATTTCCTGGCCGTGGCTGAGGAGCTCAGTTTTCGACGTGCGGCCGAGCGAATCAACATCACCCAACCTTCGTTAAGCGAGCAGATCCGCCAATTGGAGGCGGAAATCGGCGCGCGGTTGCTGGAACGCGATACCCATCGCGTATCCCTGACCGCGGCGGGACGTGCCTTCGTTGCGAATTCCCACCGCATCCTCCGGGAGGTGGAGGACGGCACCCGCGTTGCCCGACGCATCGCTCAAGGCGAAGCCGGTCAGCTTTCGATCGGGTTTGTGGCTTCGCTGGGACATGGCCTCCTTCCCAGCATCCTTAGGGCCTATCGCGAAAAATTTCCCGACATCGAACTGCGATTGGCCGAGATGGATACCACTCAACAGATCGAGGCGCTCAACGCACATCAACTCGATCTCGGTTTTATCGGACTGGGCCTTCCTTCCGAGGAGATCGCCGACCTTCAGCTGGACACCATTCGCGAAGAAAGGCTCGTTGGAGTTCTTCCTCAAGATCATCCGTTGGTCGCCAAAGGACGTTACCGGACGAAGCCTCTCCCTCTCTCCGCCTTGGCAAAGGAACGTTTTCTTCTTGGGGCGCGTCAAAGCGCTCCGGTTTATAATCCCTGGCTGATCGTGCTCTGCCAGCAGGCAGGATTTCAACCCCACGTTGTGCAGGAGGTGGGTCAACCGGTCACCGTGCTCAATTACGTGGCGGCGGGTCTTGGAGTCACCATCCTGCCTGCTCAATTCAGCCGACTGTTCACCGTTGGCGTGCGATTCATTCCCTTGGCACGTCCGGTGCCTCGCTATCGTTATTGTGCCGCTTGGTCTCCCCAAAACCAACACACCGCGCTACTCCATTTCAAGGAAGTCGCCCAACAGGTGGCGCGCAAATTAAAATAGGAACGATCACGACCTGTCCTCCATGCTGCCGGAAGTGCTGTCTCAAGGAGTAAAAGCGAAACTAAGTCGGTGGATCGCAGTTTATGCAATATTCGTTTCAGTAATAGATGTCCTTTGAAGATGGGCCCTACATGCCAAAATTGAAGTTGGGAATGGTGTTAATGGGAGTATTTACTCTCGCGAGCCACGCACTCTCGAATGCGGCGTTTGCCGTGGAGCCTGGAGCACCGGCGGTCAAAGTTTATTCGTGGCAAGACCCACACGCGAAGGTGCTGCCCAACGGCAACCTCGAATGGGCGCCCCGACCCTTCGTCTTCGAAAAAGGCGATTCGGTTCGATACATCGACTTCGACGGCGGCGACGACACGAAGGACGGGCTGACGCCGCAGACCGCATGGAAACACCATCCGTGGGACGATCATGCGACCGGAACGGCGAAGGCCTGCACGGGAATACAAACGTACGTCTTCAAGGGCGGTGTCATTTATCGCGGAGCATTAACGGCAATAGAATCGGGCGCGCCAGCCAATCCCATTCGCCTGACCTGCGATCCCAATTGGGGAAAGGGAGACGCGATCGTTTACGGTTCGACCCGGCTCAGTGGGAAATGGTTAAAGGCCAACGCCCAGGAAGCCCCGGGAATCCCTCGACCAGACAAAGTCTGGTACATGGATCTTGGCAAGGACAGTGATCCGGATTTGGCCAACGCGAAATTCGCCGCCATGTGGCAGATCAACGGCGACAAGGTGGAACGCCTAAACATCGCCCGCATGCCGAAATACGATCTCTCTGACCCCAACAATCCGGTGGAGAACTGGCCTACTTGGAGCGCCTACGACAAAACATCGGGAAAGCTAACCTCGCCGGCCCTCAAAAGCCTCGGAGACAAAAACCTGATGAATGGTGCCGTCATCTGGTCCGAATCCGACTTCCTGATGGGATCCGCCAGAAAGATGAAGACAGATTGGATTTACGATCCTGCCGCCGGTTCCGTAACCAGTCCCTTGCTGATTAATAGCCGATGGTTCAACCGTATTCCACGCGCCAAGGTTCACTTCATGGTTGAAAACGTCAGGCAATTTCTCGATAGCCCCGGCGAATACTTCTTTGACCGCGATGGCCCGAAGCCGGGACGTCTTTACCTCCGGCCGCCAAGCGGTGTTGATCCTAATAGCGCCGTCTATGAAGTGGCGACGCGGCGCTTTCCGATCTCAATTTCCAATCAGCACGACATCGTGATCAGTGGTTTGGAGTTCCGTTACAACGATCCCGATGATGACAATCCCCCTGATTTTTCGATCAGAGAGTCGTGGACGCCACCCCGTTTTGCGGCGGGTGAGGGCACGACATCACCGTGTGTCCGCATCTTTGGAAGCTGCGCCAACATCACGGTGAAAAACTGCCGATTCTATTATGTCGCTGATGCAGTTGAAGCCTGCCCGACGGAATACGTTAATACGCAAGCCGGGCCAACCGCCGGAGAAATCGATAACATTCTCGTCAGTGACAATGACGTCCAACACGCTGAGTTGGGCGGAGCGATATCGGTGCTTGGCGAGAGTGAAAGGACCGAGGAAGACAAGTATTGTCACCTCAAACACGTTGAGGTGTTGAGCAATCGCGTCATCGACACAGGCTTCCGTCACGGCTGCAGCCCATGGTCATCCATCCCCGCTATCTGCGTGGCATACCCAGAGACTTGCGAGGTTGCTGGCAACATCGTGGATACCACTTTTGGAAACGGCATTATCACGTATGGAGGCAAACGCTCGGGCAGTTTCAACTTTGCACCGCTGACGCGCATCCTCGTCCACGATAACCAGATCACCAACTCCATGCTCGGGGTCAACGACTACGGCGGACTCGAGCATTTTCAAGGTGGCCCCGTCTATATCTATAACAACGTCGTCCGAAACGCTGTGGGTAACAGGACTTTTGGCGCCGAGCTCGGTTACAGCGTCTATCTGGACGGTGGATTTAAATGCTATGTCTTCAACAACATCATAGCCGGCAACGTGAAAGCCGATGATTCCGACTACTATAACAACTGCGGCTACTTCATGGTCTTCGGTTTTCTGGATCAATTTTTCAACAATACAATCTATCATTTCAAAAAGGCCCTAGATGGCAGTTCGGGCAACCGCTCCAATATTCTCGGCAACGTGATGATCGACTGTAAATCGTCGTTCATCGGACAGAACCGTCCGGGTGATGTTTCCATGCTGGGTGGCGGCGATACCGGTGCGATGGGCCGTTCCGGCATTCCGACGATGGCGTACGCCGACAATGTCTTTTTCGGTAATCCAAAAACCTTTGGAACCGTCGCCGGAACCAGTACGAAGGGCTCCGGCAAAGGCGCGCCTGTCGAGAGCGGCGACACTCTGCAGGAACTCCGCGATAAGCTCGAGACTGAGAAGTGCCGTCTCGCCAGCATCGGTTGGCAGGTGACCAAGCCTCCGCTGGTCGACCCGGCGCACAAGGATTATTGCCCCCGAACCAACTCCGGCGTGAAAGAACGCGGCGTGAAGTACTTCGTCCCTTGGGCGCTCGCCCGCACCGTCGGTGAATGGGACTTTTACAAAAACAGATCGAACCCACAGGTCATCTTGGGCGAAGGATTCTATATGACGGACGAGTATCTCGATCGCGGCATGTACTACTTTATCCCTCGCAATGACCTGACTATCTCAAGCTGTACCGCAGAGGACTATGTGATGGGACCGCTCGAAGACTGGATCGAGGGCGCTCTCGTTTTCGACGGCAAGGACCGCATCGCATCACTCTCCCAGGCCGAAATGACTAGGAGCATGACTTATCCTGGCAATAAAAATAACCCTCCAAGAAATTACGACGGCACAAAACGCGAAACGCTCGACATGGACGCCAATAATTTCCTCATCGAGATCGTCTTCAAGACTGCTCCCGGGCAGGCAAGCGGTGTCTTGGTCTCGAAGCTAGCCGAGTCAGGATACGAGCTAGCAATTGGAACCGACGGAACGCCATGCCTGAGAATTCAAGCCGGTGCCGCGAACGCCACGGTGGCCCCGACGGTTCGAGTCAACGACGGCAAGTGGCATCATGTAATCGCCGAGGTGGATCGCACAGCGGGCAAGGCCACGATCTACGTTGATGGCAAGGCAGCGGGCGAAGGATCACTTGATGCCATCGCTAGGGACGCGACGCTATCAAACACGGCCGATCTCGTCGTCGGCAAAGGCTTCATGGGCGCGGTGAGTTTTCTGCGCGTCTGCCGCAGCACCCTCGTCGAATCCAAGACAAGCATCGACGAACTGTACGCTTGGGAGTTCAACGGCCCATTCCTGAGCGACTTCACCGGAACGTCCCCTACCAATGGCAAACGCGACGCTGGCGCCATCGACAGGGAAATTGCCCGTTAGACCGCGGGTTCAAATCCCGCCCCCTCAACCCCTCAGTGGTTCTATCGAGGCGCTAAGTCGTAGACAGGTTGCGGGCCGATCTCTCTTTTCCTTTTTTTACGGTGGCGGCGAGCCAACGCGGAACGGTAAGTTCGAGGAGCCGGTGCGAGAGCCATGCGAATGGAAAGAGAATGACCGAGCCGGCGAGGATGATGTAGATCGCGAACCGCAGCGGGTCGGCGTCGAGATGATACGACTTTCCCCATCCTTCGACCAAAAGCAGGACGGGGCCGTGCCAGAGATAGAGCGAATAGCTGATCAGGCCGATCGGCACGAGCCATCGCTCGAAGCGAAGCAGCGGTGCGTGCACGGCGAGGTAGCGTTGCATCACGACAGCGAAGAAGACTGATCCGAAGAGATAGCCTTGCACATAAAGTGGCCGGAAGTTCAGTGCTAGGAGGAGCATGACAGCGCTGAACACCAACCACACGTTGGGTCGTGTGAAGAGTGGCTTGCCGGTTAGATAGGCTTCGGCCAGCGCTGCGCCGAGGATCCAGTCGCACCACGTTACCAATGGGAAACTGAATGTGGGCCGGGTGTGGTTCATCTCATAGGGGCGGCTGGTCAGGCTGAAGTAAAGCTGCAATACCGCATTGAAAATCAGCGCCACGGCGAGGCATTGGCCCCAGCTCAACCGGCGGCGCATTACCAGCAGCAGAAAAGGATAGAGCAGGTAAAACTGCATTTCGACGGCAAGGCTCCAGAGCGCCGCGTTGATGCCTTCGAACGTCATTTTGGTGTAATTGTGAATCATCAGCAGATGCGAAATGACCTGCCATGCGTCGAAATATTTCGGCTGAAGCCACGGTGAGAGCAGGGAGCAAATGACGACGCAAACGAAGTAGGCCGGATAAATGCGGAGAAACCTGCGCCAGTAAAAATTGCCGACTTCAAAAGTTTTCGCGCTCTGCAGCGTCGAGTAATGGATGCAAAAGCCGCTGAGAACGAAAAAGAGTGGCACGCCCAACCAACCGAATCCGACCGGCAGCATGAAATAGAGCACCGGAGGCCAGTTTGAGTAGTTCAGCCAATTGCCGTTCCACGTCAGCTTCAGGAACGAGAACGTCCCCGTCATGTGGTACGTGTAGACGCTGAGGAAAGCGAGGGCGCGCAGGACGTCGAGCCGCGCGATGTGTGGTGTCGTCGTCAGAGTCGGCGCCGGGTTTTCCACGCGGCGAGACTGGGATTTTCACGAATGGAAAGTCAAGTGAACAGTCCAACTTAAATCACATCAAATGCTCAATTTGCACCGCTTTCTCCGCGAAGGACTGCCCAACCTCCTGCCAGAAGGGAATGCCGGAAAGGCTATCGACGTTGAAGAAATCGGGGATGTACTGGATCGATTTCAGTTCATCGGGTGTGAGGTTGTGGTTGTAGCGGGTGTAGAGGAATCGCTTGTGGACGGGAGGCGGCGGAAGTTCCTTGGCGATCAAGTCGCCGACTTCGCTGTCAATCGGCTCGCCCCACAGACAGTAGCCAAACGTCCGGCAAAGCATGTCCTGCTGCTGGTTATTGGAGTCGATCAGCGCGAGCAGCGAATGCGCGACCTGGTCGCCGACGTTAATCTGCGACGAGCGCAGCTTGGTGAATTTCACGCGTCGTCGTGCAGTGCCGACGGAAACGATGCGCATCTGGTCGGTGCCGTCCTTCCAGTTATTGCCGTAGCAAGATTGCGTGGCCGTCAGGTACATGATGAAGGCGGGATTGTTGTAGGGCGTGATGGCGCCGTCGATGAACATCCACTTTTTTTGATCAGTCGCCTCGATTTCCTGCGGCTCGAAATAGACCGGCGCGGCTGTGCTAGCGCGGATGAGTTGGTAGAGCGGGATTTTCAGATTGTTGTCATCGCGATAGCCCTGGTTCCACATGCCGTGCGGACTATTAGTGATGATCCACGGCGCGCCGGTGGTGGCGTTGCGCATGACGCAGAGATAAAGCGTGCGGAGTTTTTTGCTGCCGAGCAGCGCAGGCGTTTTTTGGCCGGACTCGTCATCGTCGGAGAAATGGTTGCGCAGCAGATTTTCGAGTTCGTGTGCGTGGAATTTGTAGCGGAAGACTTTCAGCCACGTTCGCTTGGCGAAGACTTTCTTGGCTTGATCGAGATAAAAGCGTTCAACCGTCTCCATCGTCTCGCCCCACGAGAGGAGTGCGGCGATGATGGCACCAGTGCTCGTGCCTCCGATGAAATCAAAGTGATCGGCGAGGACAAAATTGTCCCGGCCATAATTTTGACGCAGCAATTGCTCCATGCGCTTCAAGACTTGGATCGAAAAGACGCCACGCGTCCCGCCGCCGTCGAGAGAGAGAAGGTTGTGCATGGCGGGCCTTCGCGTCTAGGAGGAGTACTTGCCAATGGAATACCACTCGAGGACTTCGTGAAAGAGGATCTTTTCGGTATTTTCCACAGTGCGCGAAAGGCTTTCCCACGAGTTGCAAAACGAAAGGTCGACCAACACGGTGTGCATCTTTTGTTGCAGGTCGCGATAGCGGCCGATGCGGCGGTCAACTTCGCGGACGGATAATCGCGTGAGAACAAATGCGGCCATGGCGGGAAGAACCATGGGCATCATGTCGAAGCACATAATGCTTAATCGAAAATAGAGCGGCATCGAGGCATAAGCGTTCGTGCTGTAGTCCGGCAGGAAGAGGCGGATGAAGAAGAGAAGCAGGCCCACAATGAGCGCCCCCAGCGTATAGGCTTTGTGGCGTTGGCGCAGAGGGCCCGCCTCCGCCTCGGCTTTTTCGACCTGGCCCTGAAAATAACTGTACTGATGCAGGACGCGGTGGCGCGCGTAATAGGCGCGAAAGGCTTTCACATCGACCTCGGTTTTTGGATCGCGACCCAGCCGAAGGAAGAGGGCTGAGCGCGCGAGGTCGCGAATCTCCGGCAAATTATATTGCGACACGGGCTCGATGAAATCGCGGCAATGCCATGTGGCAAGGAGCGAGCGGCAGTATTCGGCGATCAGCCGCTGCCGCAGCCACGTGGTCCGCGTTTGCTGGCGCTTCAGGCGCTTGCCCACGATAAAAGCGGCGCCTAGGAGCGTCAGCTTGGCCACGGTGAAGAGCATGGTCGGATACCAAATCGCACGTGCGGCGAGCGCGAAGCCAACACCGGCGACGATGCTTGCGGCGAGATTGTAGCCGGAAATGCGCAACGTGCTGCGGCGGAAGTTCGGCGCGGTGCGATTCGCCTCGGCGGAGGCCTGCTCGAAGTGGACTTGCAGCGCGGCGGGCGGCGGCGGCATTTCCTTCTCCGGCCCCATGGACTGGATGAGAACGTCCGGCGTGCTTTCGGTCGCGGGGATTTGGCTGGGGTCCGCTTTCTCGACGGTCGATTCCGATTCGCGAAAGAGAACGATCTCGCGCCCGATGCTGCGGGCGTAGGCGACGATCTCCGCGGTTCCACCGGGCCCGCGCGCGACCAAGCCGTCCCACAAGGAGACGAGAATGTCCGATTCGTCGACTGTCGCTTTGCCGCAGTCGATGTAGCCTTGCGGCCGCTCAATGTCAGGCAACGTGCGGATTTCGGAAGCCTGTGCGAGCAGTCCTTCGGCTTCCTTCCAGTCCTCCGGGGAAAAATCTTCGCGAAATATCTCGCGCGGCATCGGCAGAATCGCCACCCACTTGAGTCCGGCATGCAAGGCCTCGCGAACGAAGAGGGTGTCCGCGCCACTTGCCACGGACGAAACCACAATCAGTTCGTGCCCTTCCTTTTTCAACTCGGCCAAAGCGTGCCGGAATGCTTCCGCGACGGCGGTCGGCATTTGTACGTGGCGATGGCCTGAAAATCCGACGATTCGGACGCTTGGCAGCGCCATCGGGGCAGAAGTGGAAGGCGCATTCATAACCCGTGAGAGGGAGACCGTTGCGAGCTCTTTTTAAACTCGTGACGCTCTCTGTCAACCAACTGCGGCCAAGCGATCAAATATTCCCTCGACGATATTATTTGACGTAAACAAGCAAGTTTACTTAATTTCCCCCGTCTCTACGGGATTGGATTCGGCCCGTTAGAAAGTCTCGTCCCGAGAACATGTTCGAAAAAAGGAGATGAGATGAAACTGATGGCCTTCCCTGCCTGTGTCACGCGCTTACGTGCAAATTCCGGACTCTGCGTCGCATTGGCACTTTTACTGACGGGCTGTGGTGCGGCGCGTTATCGCACCGATTATAATGGGTTCAACGCCGCCTACGCCGACAGCTCCAATCGCCAGATGCTGTTGAATCTCGCGCGGCTCGATCAGCATGATCCGGCCTACTTTCTTCAGTTCGGCCAAATCAGTGTCCAGTATCAGTTGACCAGCTCGGCCAATGTCCAAGCCACCGATTCGGTGCCGCAGAGCACATTTCACATTCCGTTCGTAACCGGTGGTGCGACAGTTGCCGGCGGGGCGACGACTACGCCGCAGTTCACCTTCATCCCGGTTACGGATGACAAGGTCTCGCAGCAACTGCTGCTGCCGATGCCGCCCGAGGATTTCTATACGCTTTTTCAGCAGGGATTGCCCGTGGATCAATTGTTGCGGCTGATGGCGGAACGGTTCGAAATCCGCCTTCCCGGCGACTCCGATATCACCACGTATTCCAACGCACCGGGCCGCTGTGACCGGCTTTCGTATATCGTCTTCCTGAAGATTTGCGCGATCGCGCGCGAGTTGCAGTTGACCGGCCATCTCAAGCTGCGCGCCACCGATACCGACCAGCCCGTGACCGATAATTGGACTTACACCTCCGAGGGCGGCAAGGGTGACAGTGGTGATGCGAAAACGCCGGCCATCCCGACGGCGAAGGATGTCATGGACGCCCACGACAAGGGAATGTTCTACAAGAAGAACGCGACGGACGGCACATGGTCGCTCTACAAGCACTCGGAGACCGCGAGTTTTTATCTCGAGGGCGATTGCACGGACGTCTTCCGCCAGATTGCGAAGGATCCGGCCTTGGGCCAAGGGCTGACGTTGAATAATATCCGCGCCATTCTGACGTCGCCGGATGGATTTTCGATCCAAGGCGAATTGCTGGCCAAGCAGGGTGCAACGGGTTCGCGCCTGATCTTGCGCTCATTCCTTGGCGTGATGACCGCCGCGGCTGAGGAGCAGACTTACTTCGGCGCGGTGTTCAATGACGCGGCGCGGCAGAAGGTGCCGGCGCGCGAGCTTCGGCCGATCCTGCGATTAAAGTGGGACAACACGAAAGAGGCGCTTCAGTCGCCGCTGCTCTCGCTCGACTATCACGGCCAAAACTACACCATTACCGATCCGCAGATGAATGAGCACGATGACCTCTCGCTATCCACGTGGAACCGAGACGTATTCCGGCTCCTGACGCAATTGGCCGGCCAAGCTTCGATCGATACCTCGAAGTTCCCGCTGCCAACGAGCCTGCAAGTGCTCCCGAGTCCCTAGCCGTAAAACGAAATCGGCCGAGACTTAAGCCTCCTTTAAGTCCTGTAAAAAATCTGCAATCCGCCCCTAGCACACGGGTTAAGGTGGTTGTAGGTTTTTGTAGGCGTATGAGGGATGTGCTCTTCGAATACGGCGGTGGAGTCGTGTTGGCTCTTGTAACCCCCGTGACGCGAAAAGGATGGCAAAGCCCGTAGGAAAAGCGGGAAACCGGTATCGTTTGTGGCAACATTCACCGATCAATCTGCCGAATCGCGAGCGCTGATCCTGCGCATGGTCGCGCGCGGCACGGCTTTAATGGTCATCCTGATAGGATTGCTCGTTTTGCTGGGATGGGCGACGGGCAATGAAATCGTGAGAGCGATCATGCCGGGCTGGGTGATGATGCGGATCAATACGGCGCTCTGTTTCAATTTCGCTGGCCTGACGCTTTTTCTTCTCACGCTGCCGAAGCCCGGGAAACGTCTATCGACCGTTTTGCGCGTGGTCGCATTCCTCACTGCACTTTTCGTAATGATCGTCGGAATGCTCACGGAGTCTGAATACATTTTCGGAATCCAATTCGGGATAGATCCGCTGATCTTTCGACACGTGACCGACTTTAATCTCGATCCGTCAAAGGGACGCATCTCGCCGGTCAGTGCCTTTGAGTTTTCCTGCGCGGGAATTGCCCTCCTTTTGCTCGTCCTAAACCGCGCGGTCCTCGTGAGCCAGGCGCTGGCTGCGGTTGTCGGCTTCTGCACGCTGGTGGTATTGACCGGCACGGCTTACGGCCTCGAGTCGTTGCTGACCGCCGGTCACTACACGGCGGTGGCGCTCCACACTAGTCTCGCGTTCTTGCTGCTCTCGCTGGGAATCCTCTGCGCGTCCGGCAGTCGCGGTATCATGAGTTTGTTCATCGACAACGGTGCGGCCGGGACGGTTCTCCGGCGCCTTGTCCCGACGGCCATTTTCGTCCCACTGCTCACCAGCAGCATTTGCGCATTGATGGAGCGTTCGGGAGTGATCGGCATGGAGATCGGCATTTCCATCTTCACCATCTCCACCATTGTGGCATTCACGATCCTCGTCTGGTGGAGCGTGAGTTTCCTCCAATCCAGTGAAGAACGGACGAGCCGCATCCAGGCGAGCCTGCACGAAAGCCTGCAACGCTTCACCCTGCTGGCCGAGACGATGCCGCAGATCATCTGGACGGCGAAACCGGATGGGAACGTCGATTACTACAACCGGCGTTGGTTCGACTACACCGGCTTGACGCTCGAACAGACGGCGCCTGAGGTCATCGGCCAGCCGAAGAATGAGAAGACTCATCCGAGCCTGGTCTGGGACCAGGATGACATCGACCATTACAAGGAGATGCTCAAAACGAGCAAGGAACTCCAGATCGAGTTCGACGTGATGAAAGCAAAGGTCGATGCGCAAATCGCGCAACCGGTCGAGGTGCCCGTACAGAACGAAAACGGGAGCAAATTCCTTGGCGAACTCCTCCCAGACTTCCCCGGTGCGCCGGCCAACGATGACCCAGGGGCCCGATTCCGCCGGTGGTTCTCGCACGATAGCGACATGATTTCCGACATCGCGACGGTCTATGTGCTGACCGGCGACGAAAAGTACGGCGAATACGCTAAGCAGCTGCTGCTCGGCTGGGCCCATGCCAACGAATGGGGCCCGAACCCGAACATCAAGCTCCGTTCTGGCGCAGGCGCGTTCGAATCGATTTTCGTCGAGGGGCTCAAGAT
>Ga0206812_1034_pt2 | contig 32228 bp, 31 predicted proteins | sample Alteio_BWOrgCont_54_FD_152912 | JGI IMG/M metagenome (GOLD analysis project Ga0206812, IMG submission 152912) | Enriched cells from forest soil in Barre Woods Harvard Forest LTER site, Petersham, Massachusetts, United States -... | ecosystem: Environmental > Terrestrial > Soil > Temperate forest >... | reverse complement strand
ATAATTACCTGGAATTGTAATATGGCCTTCCGAAAAAAGGTTGACCAGATATTACAGTATGAGCCCGATATATTGATCATTCCGGAATGTGAGCATCCTGACAAGTTAAAATTTAACCGGGTGCCAACAGGTGTGATTTGGTATGGCGATAATCCGAATAAAGGGCTGGGTGTATTTTCTTACGGCGATTATAATCTACAGCTTTTGCCGGTACATGATCCCAACCTGAAAACCATCCCGGTGGTTGACGTACGTACACCTGCCGAGTTTGCACAGGGGCATATTGTTGGGGCGCACAATATCGCAATTTTTAGCAACGAGGAACGGGTGCAGGTGGGCACCACTTATAAGCAGCAGGGTCGTGAGCCTGCAATATTGCTGGGCTTTGATCTGACCGGGTCAAAATGGTCGGGCTTTATAAAACAAGCATTGGAAATAGCGCCTGGTAAAAAGATAGCTCTGCATTGCTGGCGTGGGGGGGATGCGCAGCGGAGCTATGGCATGGGCGCTTAATCTGTATGGCTTTGAGGTTTACCTGCTCGAAGGGGGGTATAAAAAATACCGCCGCTGGGTATTGAACCAGTTTGAAGAAAAATATAACCTGATGGTATTGGGCGGGATGACGGGATCCGGCAAAACTGTTATACTGCATCAATTACGCCAGTTGGCTGAACAGGTCATCGATCTGGAAGATATTGCGCAGCACCAGGGATCATCATACGGATCTATGCAAAGGATGATCCAGCCAAGCCAGGAGCAGTTTGAAAACGAACTGGCTACCCAACTGTACCAGGCAAGCAGGGATAAATTGATTTGGATAGAGGATGAGAGCATAACCATTGGTAAGCGATCGGTACCAAATGGTTTATGGCACCAGATGAAGAAGGCCAGCTTGCTGAATATAAAGATACCGGCAACTCAAAGGATCGATTTTTTGGTGCAGGAATACGGTCAGTTGGATAAAGATTTCCTGGTTGAATGTACCCAGCGCATCTGGAAAAGGCTTGGCCCAGAGCAAACAAAACATGCGATAGTAGCCATTAATGAAGGTAGGATGGCCGACTTTATCGGCCTTGTTTTGGTATATTATGATAAAACTTACCGGGCAGGGTTAAGTAACCGGTCACCCGGAAGCGTTTACGAATTGGATTGTGACGACACCAACGCTGTAAATAACGCTGCTCAAATACTGCAATACACTCATAAAATGGCAGAATCACTGCCACACGTTCATTAATATGATCTTAGACGAAATTAAACTTACGCAATACTCACATGGCGCGGGCTGCGGCTGCAAGATCAGCCCCGCTATATTGGATAAGATGCTGCATAGCCCCATTACATATCAAACCGATAGTCGCCTACTGGTAGGTAATGACAAGCGGGATGATGCTGCTGTTTATGATCTTGGTAACGGCACCGCGCTGATATCAACTACCGACTTTTTTATGCCGATAGTGGATGATGCTTATGATTTTGGCCGCATTGCATCAGCCAATGCTATTAGTGATGTGTATGCCATGGGAGGCAAACCAGTACTGGCGATTGCCATATTAGGCTGGCCGATAGACAAATTACCTCCAGAGATAGCGCAGAAAGTATTGGAAGGCTCCAGGGCGGTTTGCGCCGAAGCCGGGATAAGCCTCGCCGGTGGGCACAGCATTGATTGCCCCGAGCCGGTTTTTGGTTTGGCTGTGAACGGGCTGGTTGATATCAAAGACCTTAAACAAAACTCAACTGCTACCGCCGGTTGCCGCTTGTATCTGACAAAAGCTTTGGGAGTGGGGATATTGACTACCGCGCAAAAGAAAGAGATATTAAAGCCTGAACACGCCGGGATTGCCTTTGAAAGCATGGTTAAACTAAATAAAATAGGGGAGCAGTTGGGTAAATTACCTTATGTAAAAGCAATGACCGATGTAACAGGTTTTGGTTTGCTGGGCCATTTATCTGAGATGTGCGAAGGAAGCAGTTTGCAGGCTGTGATTGAGTTTGATAAAGTACCCCAAATAGATATACTGGACCAATACCTGGACCAAAATAGTATTCCCGGTGGCACTAACCGCAACTGGGCCAGTTATGGGCATAAAATTGGTAAGTTAACATACAGGCAAAAACATATCCTTGCCGACCCGCAAACAAGTGGTGGATTACTGGTAGCTGTAGAAAAAGGCTACGAAACTGAATTTGAAGACCTGTTGAGGCAAAACGGTATCCCCGAAAAAAATAGAATTCCCTTCGGTTGGATGGAAGAACCTACCGGGGGATCACTGATCGGCATAAAATAATAAAATGACCCCACAAAAAAGCGGCAAGGGCACTATGAACTAAACACCACCCCGCCGCTCCTTATAATGATCAGTTAATCATTATCATCCCGTTTTAGCTTCCTGCCGGTTATTACTCTAATTACGTTTGCTGAGTTGAAATGGTTGCCAGGATAGAATATTTTTCTTTAAATTTTAGAATTAGTGTTGAAAATTAGCTGCACAAAAAAGGCAGGGGCCTATTTGCTAAATATACCCCTGCCGCATATCATAAATGATCAGTGATCAATCATCGCCTTCATGACCCCAGCCGTCACCTTCGTCGCCATGGTGATGCTCTTTGAATTCAGAGTGTCCACATTCTGCCAGGTTCGATCTGATCTTCCAGTAAATAGTAGAGTTTGATGTTTTGCTGATAATGATCTTGCCGCCGGTTAATGTAGCGCCGTTTAGGTCGGCTGCAGTAACGCCAACTGTCAATTTTTCTAATTCCATTTCTACCAATGCAACATAATTTGTGGTACCGGTAATATCAAAATTGTTTACTTCAGTCTTTATCGTCACATCACTGTTCAGATCCAATTCAACAGGGATCAGCTTGCTGCTGTCATTCTTAAAAGTTCCCGTTAATTTTAATGGAATATGGGCTGTATCTGAGGTAGGTTCCAAAAATGCCTGGATCTCAATTTCTTTATAAACTCCCGTATCGAGGGTAACAAAGGAGATTGTAGGGCTTAGAGAGAAGATATTAACATTCATTAAGTTATTTGTCTGAATGTTTATACTCACTCCGCTTCTTTTAGCTTCAAATACAAATCTGCTAATGTTTGCGGTTCCTGCGGTCCATTGTAATCCCGCAATTGTGTCAATTGGAGTTGTTAAGGCCAGGCTTGCGCTGTTAACTGCTTTCATCTGAAACGCTAACTTTGAGGTGCTTGATACAACCGTAGGCGTACTACTGTTTTTTTTGCATGCCGCTAATGATATCAGGGCTAACAAAATTGGGGCGATAATGCTTGTCTTAATTGTTTTCATAGCTGGTTAGTTTTATTTTGTAACGGGTATTTTACAAATAAATTACATACAGAGATAAAAATTGTTTGCGGTGGTTAAATATTTTTTCTTTTGTAGAAATTATGCAGAAATAACGTTGTTTGAAGGAATATTTTCAGGTTTAATTTTTTCGGCAAAACATAATGTGAATACTATGCTTATTAATTAAAATTGCACTCGAATTCTGTATGGCTTATCAAACCCGTTTATCTTCTAAAATATTTACACTCTTTCTTTTCATAGCTGTGTTAATGTTTGGTCAGCATACCTTGGGCCAGCAGGTCAGAAAGCATCATCATAAAAAACCTGTAATTTCTGACACCGCACCTTCGTTCAAATTCAAAACGATAATTATAGACGCCGGGCACGGAGGAAAGGACCCTGGTGCGCACGGTGCTTATTCCAAAGAAAAAAATGTGACTTTGGCTATAGCCAAAAAATTACGAAGGGCCTTAACCGAGCAAATACCATCATTGAACATAGTGATGACACGTACTACGGATGAATTTATCGAACTGCACCGCAGGGACGCTATCGCCAGCGAAAATAAAGGCAACTTGTTCATTTCCATCCATTGCAATGCCTCGCCCGAAAAGGTAAGCGATGAGCGGGGAGTACTGCTATTGGTATATGGTTATCACCGCAAAGGCGAACAATTAGAAGCTTTACGCGAAAATGCCTCTATCTATATTGAAAAAGATTACCAGAAAGAGTACAGTGGCTATGGGGAAAACAGTGCTATTAACGCTATTGTATTAAGCGCTTTCCAGCAAAAATTCCGCAAGCAATGTATCCAGTTTGCCGACCTGGTGAACCATGAATTTAAAACGGGGGATGGCAGGCACAGTTTGGGAGTAAAGGAACAAGGGGTGCTGGTTCTGCAGCAAAGCGCCATGCCTGCTGTACTGGTAGAAACCGGGTTTATCAATAATCCCAAAGATGAAGCTTACCTGAACTCAGCCGACGGCCAGGCCGAAATTGTGCAATCCATTGTGAGGGCCATTAAAAAGTACAAGCAGAGTTTTGAGGATTAGAAGTAATAATATAATATCGCTACTGACGTCTAAATAAGGGTGATTCAAAACTTATAATCCTTATACTATAGCGGCAATTAATTATATTTACTCAAACAATTCAACCGGCTACTTTTTATTGATTAGCTATGAAAACCAATAACTTTTCACGGCGCGATTTTATCCGTGCAGGCTCAATTGGCGTAGGGGCGCTGGCATTGGGCAATCCATTAAATCTATTCGCCGCCAAACCAGCGAAAAAACTCGGGATAGCTTTAGTAGGCTTGGGTAATTACAGTACCGGTCAACTGGCGCCGGCTTTGCAGCATACCCAAAACTGTTACCTGGCCGGCATAGTAACCGGAACTCCTACAAAGGCGATCGAATGGAAAAGCAAATACAATATACCGCTCAGAAACATTTATGACTACCAGAGTTTCGACCAGATAGCCAATAACCCGGATATTGATATTATCTACATCGTGCTGCCGGTTTTTATGCATAAAGAATATACTATCAGGGCAGCCCAGGCAGGCAAACATGTGATCTGCGAAAAGCCCATGGCATTAAATGCTGGCGAATGCCGCGAAATGATTGCGGCCTGTAGAGATGCAAACCGCCTGTTATCTATCGGCTACCGGCTGCACTTCGAACCGCATAATATGGAGATCATGCGGCTGGGCCAACGGCAGGTGTACGGCCAGGTTATGTCCATTGATACCGGCAACGGTTTTACCTATCGCGGCGACCCGAACGCCTGGCGCTTAAAAAAGGCTTTGGCAGGTGGCGGGGGCTTAATGGATATGGGCATTTATTCCATACAGGGAACGAGATACACCCTCGGCATGGAACCAATATATGTAAGGGCCCGACAGGAAAAAACACGGCCTGATCTATTTAACGAGGTGGACGAAACGGTGTTTTGGGAACTGGAATTTCCCAATGGTTTTGTTGCCACGGGCAAATCGAGCTATAACCACGATTGGAGTTACTTGCATGTAGAGGCCGAACATGGTAAATTTGGATTGGAACCCGCTTATGGTTATGGCGGTGTTGATGGTTATACGCCAAAAGGTAAAATGCCATTCCCCCAAATAATTCAGCAAGCTGCCCAAATGGACGATTTTGCAAACTGTGTTATCCAAAACAGGCGATCACGCGTGCCTGGCGAAGAAGGCTTAAATGATATGAAAGTGGTTGATGCTATTTACAGAAGTTTGGCATCCGGAAACAAGGAGAGGATATAAAACGATGGAAAATAAAATTGATAAAATAGCCCAATGGCCCGAAATAGCTTTTGAAAACTGGAAGGATACGCTTGCTACCGTACACCTTTGGACGCAGATAGTTGGTAAAATAAGATTGCGGCAAACACCCTGGCTTAACCACTCGTGGCATGTTACGCTGTATGTAAGTGCAAATGGTTTAACTACCGGGAGCATGCCGTACCCAGATGGCGTGTTCCAGATAGATTTTGATTTTATACATCATGTGCTGCATGTGACTACCAGTGCTGGCGGTATGGCAAAAGTTGAACTTTATCCGCGCAGTGTGGCTGATTTTTACAGGGAGCTATTTGAGAAGTTGGAGAGTGTCGGGATTGACGCATCCATCCATGCCGAACCAAACGAAGTTGACCCGGCTATCCCATTTGAAAAGGACGAAACGCACCGGTCCTATGATGCTGAAAGGGTGTGTGATTTTTATAAGGCATTGGCTAAGATCCAAAATGTGTTTACCAAATTCAGGGCAAAGTTTACCGGTAAATGCAGCCCGGTACACTTTTTTTGGGGATCATTTGATATGGCCGTTACGCGGTTTTCGGGCAGGCCGGCCCCTGTTTACTCAGGCGGTACACTGAATATCCCTTTGGCCGTAATGCAGGAAGCCTATTCGCACGAAGTAAGTTCATGTGGCTTTTGGCCCGGAAGCGAGCAATTTCCTCACCCTGCATTTTATTCGTATTGTTATCCAACATCTGTTGAATTTGGTAAGCAAGCCGTTAAACCGAACGAAGCATTTTTTAGCGGAGAAATGGGCGAATTTATATTATTGTATGAAGTAGTTCAGCGGTCTGATGATCCTGAGGATACACTGATACAATTCATGCAATCAACTTATGAGGCCGCTGCCAATACGGCCCATTGGGACAGGGGCGCATTGGAGTGTGATTTTACCTGTTTCGAAAAGTAGTTATACTAATAAGCCCGGAAAATTAAAGCTTGCCCCAGTGTTTTTATTAACCCTTTAAATCATCGGGTACAAGAATAAATCTGCTATTTTTGCGGCCATGCAAACAGAAGGCAGCTCACTAAAAAATAAATTCGACAGTATTATTTTTGATCTTGACGGTACCCTTTGGGATTCGACCGGGAACGTGGCCCTTGCCTGGGAACAGGCCCGCAAACAAGTGGATTATGTTACCGAAGCTATTACCGTGGAGCGTGTAAAATCAATCACCGGAATGGCTTATGATGCGATATTCGAAGTATTGCTGCCTGATCTGGATGTTGAAAAGCGGAATTATTTTAAAGCGCTATGCGCCCAAAGTGAGATCGACACCCTTCATGCCATAGGTGGCGACCTGTACCCTGACCTGGGAGATACTGTTAAATATCTTGCAGGCAAATACAAACTGTTTATTGTGAGCAATTGTCAGAGCGGCTATATCGGAACATTTTTGAGCCATTGTCCGGTTGCTGAATATTTTTCGGGTCATCAATGTTATGGTACCAAAGGCCGACCCAAAGCCGAAAATATCAGGGATGTTGTGAACGACCACCATTTACAAGCGCCTGTTTATATTGGTGATACCAAAGGCGACTATGATTCGGCAACCAAAGCCGGTGTGCCATTTATTTTTGCTGATTATGGTTTTGGCAAAGTAGAAGAAGGACAGATCACAACCATCAGTGGGTTGGGTGACTTGGTTGGGTTATTGTAAATAACAAGTACGTCCTTGCGAAGAGGAACGAGGAAGCAATCTCCGTTAAACAAGCTCGATATGCATTTAGTAAATATTAAGCTTGTTTTTGTCCTTTTTTATACCTGTTCCATATCAAACTCAATAACCATCCGCCAATAACGCCCCCTATCACCGCTGCCGGGAGCAGAAATATGATATTATGATTGTTAATAGGATAAAAAACCTGGATCATAACCAGGATAAAAACAAACATAAAGGCACTAAAGTAGGTGGCAGGTGTGTATTTGGGGTTCATCAGTTTTGGGTTAAGCGTTCACTATGCTTTTCAACTCTTTATCAAAGTTCTCCATCATTAGCACGGCGGCACCTATCAGTTCGGCATCAAAACCGAGCTCTGACACCAATAATTCGGTGCTTGATGCCAGGCGCGGGATGCAGTATTTATGCAGCGCCTGTTGTATGGGTGCCATTAATATTTTCCCTACTCTTGCGCCGCGCCCGCTTAGTACGATGGTCTTTGGGTTCATAATATGGATCAGGATAGCCAGCGCCTTACCGATCTTATATCCTGAGTCAGAAAGTAGCTCAATAGCGAATTGGTCGCCATTGTCAGCAGCTTCTAATATAGCATCGCCGAATACTTTTGAAGGGTTATGATCCAACGCCTTTAAGCTGGTTACCCTGCCGTTTTTAATGCCCTCTATCGCTTTCTCAACCACTACCAGCATAGATGCTTCCGCCTCAAGGCAGCCGCGTTTTCCGCAGGTGCATAACTCGCCATCTTCTGATAAGGGGATATGGCTCAGTTCACCGGCAAAGCCGTTATGCCCCCTGAAAATTTCGCCATTAACGATCATGCCCAGCCCGATACCCCAGCCCAGGTTGATCACCATTACATTTTTCTGTGCTTTTGCAATGCCAAATTTTTGCTCGGCTAAAGCGATCAAACTCGAATCGTTATCAATATATACCGGCAACCCCGTCTCGTCTGATAGATATCGGCTCAAACTTTGGCCGCCTGCATCCAGGTAGGTGTAATTGATGCCTTCTATTACATTGATAAAACCCGGCATACCAATACCTATCCCCGCGATTTTGTGTTTTGCTATGGGTGCGGCAGCGATATAGTTGTTTATATTTTCGACCAGTGTAGAAAGCGCGTCGGGATTGTTCAGCAATTTCAGATCGAGTATCACAGCATCCGCAACCGGGTGATTAAACAGGTCGAGCAATTGGATACGTGTCGCGATCTGGTCCATCGCCACTGCCAGGATATACATCGCATCAGGGCGTATAGAATATAGTAACGGGCGGCGTCCTCCGCTTGACGGAGCGTAACCCTTTTCCACCACAAACCCCTCGTCCATCAGCTCGTTAATAGCTTTGGCTATTGACGGGATGCTTTTTTCAAACCGCTCGCTCAACTCGGCGCACGACAGGGCCTTATCGAAATAAAGCCGCTTAACGATCATGTTTTTTAGATGGGTGCCTTTTACACTCTTGGGTTTAATTTCCATTCAACAATTCAGGTTTGCCAGGCCAGGGGGAAACCTGCGGCTTAAAACTTTTTAAAATATTTATAAAAGTAATAATAATGAAACAAAAAACAAGGGTAAGTTTAGAGTTAATCGGTGTATATAGTCGATAATAATGATCAAGGTTTAAACTGCTTGTCTTTATAAAACTTAAGCGTATGGATGGCGGCAAGTAAAGCGGTTTTGTTTTTTTTATCCAGGTTTTGCCCCAGTAAAATAAACTTAACAATATCATAATCATCATCTTTCAGCTTCCACAAGCTATCTATGCGAATACCGGTAATGCCATTATTCGTTAAAGGGGCAGCAATTTTAGCTTTATAGCCGTCTATAATGGCTGACGAAATATTATTTTTGATAACACTTTCGTCATCGTCCTGTGAAGCTGCTCTAAGCTGGGGAGGGAAAAATCCCATGTTAAACCCAGCGTGTTCATGGTCAAACATTTCAATCCGGCCCACATCCGAATCAATTCCCTGGATCTTCGTTTTTTTCCATTCCTTCGGCACTATCATTGTAAATGAACCAAAATCCATGATTTGCATATTTTTAACATCAGATTTTGATGCGCTGCACAAGCACAATATTATAATCGGCAATAGTATTATCTTACGCATATCAAACAGATCAATAGATCCAGGTACCATTCCTTTCGGCGCCTTTTTCCAGTATATCATAAAGTTTTTCATCCTCGCGGGCTGCTTTTTTGTAATCGCTTTCAGTAAAACCGATGGGTAATGCCGCAGCTTTACGGGTTATCATCACTACATTAACGTTATCGCTGAGGCGTTTAACAAAGCTTTTACCTGTCGAATATTTGGTGCTTATAAATATAAGCGTATCGCCTTTTGCAGCTTTGATCTGGAAAAACCCCCGGTTGTTGCTGGTCGCCATTTCGGTATGGCATACATTAACAACAGTTACGCCTTCCAGCTCTTCCATCGCCTGGCCTATGATACGGCCTTTAATAGTTGCTATGGTTTGGGCGGAGGATAGTTTGCAGGAGAGAATTAAGAGCAGTAATAAGCAAATAGGTATAAGTTTTTTCATTACAAGTTTGGCGGGTTGATTAAGGTAGCTAAATATATAAAGGATTTTGGTAGTATTAGTCGAAATGATCGATCATGATTTAATCCTTATGCCAGATTACCGAATCTGAAATAGTAAATTCGAAATTTAAATCAGAATCACAATTATCCTCAAATGAAGATATATCAATATATACTTTGGGTTTTGGTCTTTTGCTCAATTGACGCTTATGCGCAAAAAGATACAGTTATTATTTACAAATATGGGAGCTTTTTATTTGAGGCATCTGATACTATGAAGGTTGATTTTATAGTAAAAGGGAGCCCTTTGAAACAAAGGATCAGTAAAGGGGATACATTATACCACGATTCAAAATATATTATTTTAGGGGATGCTTCTAAAAGGATAGGAATGGGGATTTATAAAAGATATAAACTCAAGTATAAGTTTGAGTCTTTTAAAACATCAATATATAAGGGGAAATTAGCTGCGCCAGATTTTACAAGTGATCCGTCTGCAAAATTTTATAAAACGATGATAAAAACTCAATGCAAGGCTCAAGGAGTAAATTTTGCAGGACATTATACAGTGATTGAATGGGGTTGCGGAACAGAATGTGAAAATATTGCCGTTGTTGATAGGCTGAATGGGAGGATATACTATACAACTATACCTTATGGAGGCGATGAAGGATATTACGGCACAAAATATAAAGCGAATAGCCGGATGCTAATTGCAAATTCTTTTAACCTTGATGATCACAAGGGTTATGCCTTAATTCGTGATTATGAGAGAATAAGAATTTTAGAATGGACAGGGTTAGGGTTTAAAAAACTTCCCCGATGACCATCCAGCAAATCCTCAAACATTATTGGAACCACGATGCCTTTCGTCCTTTGCAGGAGGAGATCATCCAGTCTGTTTTATTAGGGCGCGATACCTTGGCTTTGTTGCCTACCGGGGGTGGCAAATCGGTCTGTTTCCAGGTACCCGCTTTGGCAAAAGAGGGGATATGCCTTGTTATTTCACCTTTGATCGCTTTAATGAAAGACCAGGTCGAGAATTTAAAGGCCAAAGGGATCGATGCCGTGTCCATCGTGTCGGGCATGAGCAAGCGCGAGGTGGATATTGCGCTGGATAACTGCATTTACGGCCCCGTTAAATTTTTATACCTCTCGCCCGAGCGTCTGCTTTCTGAACTGGTTCGCGAGCGCATCAAATACATGAATGTCAATTTGATCGCGGTTGACGAAGCACATTGCATATCACAATGGGGGTACGATTTCAGACCGCCATACCTGCACATTGCTGATCTGCGCGAGTTGCATCCGGATGTCCCGGTACTGGCACTTACCGCTACTGCCACCGTTGAGGTGAGGGACGATATCCAACAAAAGCTATTGTTTAAACAATCCAATGTTTTTAAACAGAGTTTTGAACGCAAAAACATTAGCTATGTGGTACAAAACGAGGAGAATAAGCTGCGCAAGCTTTTAGATATAGCCAAGGGCGTAAAAGGCAGCGGTATCGTATATGTGCGAAGCCGCAAGGAAACCGCTGAGATTGCCAAATTTTATACGGAGAATGGTTTTAAGGCCGATTTTTATCATGCAGGTTTAACCATGGATCAACGCTCAATGAAGCAGGAGAGCTGGAAAGCAAACCGCACCCGAATTATTGTGGCTACCAATGCTTTTGGAATGGGCATTGATAAACCTGATGTGCGTTTTGTGATCCATAAGGACCTGCCCGAAAGCCTGGAGGCTTATTACCAGGAGGCAGGCAGGGGAGGGCGCGATGAGCAGAAGGCTTACGCCGTGTTACTCTATAATTATGCCGATCGTATTAAGAATGAAAAGAAGTTCCTGACCAATTTTCCTTCTGTTGATGAAATTAAACTGATTTATCACAATTTGGGCAATTACTTCCAGTTGGCCTACGGTACCGGAGAAGGAGTAAGTTTTGATCTTGACCTGAGCGATTTTTGCACACGGTTTAAGCTCGACCCTACCAAAACTCTCAATGCTTTAAAGTTTTTGGAAAAGGATGAATACCTGTCGTTCAACGAAAGCGTGTTCCTGCCATCGCGGTTCAGGTTTGAGGTGATGAATGAGCAGCTATACAATTTTCAGATCCAGAACCCATCCTGGGACCCATTCATCAAAACCATTCTGCGCTCGTATGGCGGCTCGTTTGAAAATTACGTGCGCATGCGTGAACATGACCTGGCCCGGCGAAGTAACCTGAGCGTGCAGCAGGTAATTGAGGGGCTGAAACAATTGCAGGAAATGAACATCCTGAATTACCTGTCGCAAACCGATCAGCCTCAGGTAACTTACATCCGGCCACGCCAGCATAATAATGATCTGATCATTAACAAACGTTATATAGAAGAGCGCAAAGCCACCGCCCGCAAAAAAATGGAGGCAGTGTTTGCCTATGCTGAGCATAAAAAATGCCGCAGCCAAATGCTATTGGCTTATTTTGATGAGATCAACGCGGATAAATGCGGCGTATGTGATATATGCCTCGAAGAAAAACGACAACGGAACCTGGCTGAAACAGCCGATAATATTACTGACGAGATCGTACTGTTGTTAAGCACGGGCAGCCTAACTATCGGGGCACTCATCACCTCCTTAAAAACCGGCGCCGAAAAGGACCGGATAGAAACCATCAGGCTATTGCTGGATGCCGGGAAGATCAAAACGGATGGAGAGCGGTATTATCTCTAATGGTTGAAAAGTTGTAAAGTTGGAAGGTTGTAAAGTTATAATTGTTCGCTTTCGATACAAGTTACCTGGCTTTATAATAGATAATCAACCTTCTAACTTTACAACCTTCCAACTTTACAACAAATTTCTTCCCCACTTCACCGATGTAATCACCCCGTTCACCGGGAAAATACCCCTGTACGTCTATTTGAGGCTATTTTGCTGTAACGTTTTTTAATCGGATACGTCTTAATGGTGTATTTAAAAACAAGAAAATACAAACATTGACGATTTAAAAATTAAGAATATGAAAACTAAAATTTTATCCATAGTAACTATCGCAGCCATAGTATTAGGAATAGCAAACACAACTTACGCAGCCACAAAAAATGATTCAGCTGCTAAAAATAATGAAGTAAGCACCGTGCTTACCAATGTAAGCAATATCAACAAGATCGAGGTTCGCGGTAATGTGGAACTGTATATATCAGATGGCACAAGCGATCAGGTAAAGGTTTACAACCGCTACTATGCTGAAAGTGCCCTGGTTCAAAACCAAAAAGGTGTATTGAGGATATCATCCTATTCAGACCAAAAATTAGTGGTTTGGATCACTGCAAATGACTTGCGCTCTATATCAGCTTATGACAACGCCGAAGTGAAATCATTTGGCAAACTTTCATCGATCGAATTGAATGTAGATCTGCACAATAACGCGTCAGCTAACTTGAACTTGGATACTTTCAGTGCTAATGTTACCGTAGCCGATCATGCAAAAGCCGACCTGAGCGGTACCGCTAATGAGTTTAGCTTAAAACATGACGTTGCTACAAGTGTAAACAAATACAACCTGGAAGCTGTACATTATACTGACAGCACCCCGGTGAACGCCAAAAATATGGATCTGGCTGGTATCTAACCCAACTTTTGCAAAAGTTTAACATATATTACAGGGAGCTATCTGTTAAGACAGGTGGCTTTTTTTGTTATTATAGTTTGTCTAATTCTTTTTCAAACCCAATTTGTGATGAGTAAAATCAAGCATATACTCATTATTTAAGAAAGACTCCAGGCCGAGGATGGTAACATCTGTTCCTGATGTACTGGGGTTTTCAGTTTTGGTTAAATTTTCACTATCGCTTGTTACATAAGAGTAATTAAATCCTGAATTTGTTGCTACCGATACCGATACACCACTCGGCAGTAGGGTTAAGGCATTGGGTGCTGTTGGATCTTCAATATAACTGTACGGTTCAGTACCGGTATCAAATAAAACATTTGTTGAAAAGGCCGACTTGTTATTATATGTTAATGTTGCCGGAATAATTGGTGCGTATCCATCACCCGGGTAAAAGGTAAGCTGGCTCATTGTAAAACCCGATGATGAGGAAAGGTCAGCGGCGGTTAAACCTAAAGTGACTACCCCCGGCACGTAGGCAGGTACCAATGCAAAATTGCTGGTGCCTATTGCAGCCATCTTAAACCCTTTTGTAAGACCTGCGCCGGGGTCAAAATAGCTAAATGGACTGGTAATGTAAGCACCGCTTGGGAAAGTGATATCATATTCCTCCGATACGCCAAACGTATCAAATTCGTGTGTAGGATATGTTTTGTTATTTTTATCCACTGCTTTATAGTAGATAAGAAAAGGCAGGCGTTTAATAACAAAACTCCCGTTCTGATCGCCAACAGTCACGGCTGCATAAGCAAGATTGCCATATACTTTATCAGCAGTTGTGACGTCATCGCCATATTCAACAGTTGATGTTTGGTTAGTAATGGTAATTCCAGCTACAATTGTGGAGTCACCTGTAAAGTTAAAACCTGTGCTGGTGATCATGGATGCCGGCAAAATACCGTCAGCATCAATAACCATCCCTCCTGAACCTGTATCAAATACAAAGGGATAATCTGTAGCGCTGTTAGTCCCAACCTTTGAAACAGCTACGATCAATAATTTAAAAATGGATGAATCGCTTTCATATAACCCTAACTGTGTAGGAGTTGCCGTTTGAACAGGTGTTACCTGTGGCTTGTCCTTTTTACATGATGCAAGAGCGAGCATTAAAAAAGCAACTGAAATAATTAATAAATTGGGTAGGATGTATTTTTTTCTCATATAGGTTAATAAGCTAATATCTGGTCGAAACAACCCTTTTCTTGTATATACTACGTGATACTTGGGTAGAAGGTTGCCGATAATAAAGAACACGTGTTTTAACGCTTAAATAAGCACTTTTGATATAAAGGTGGTCCGAATTATTTTGTCTCTGCAATAATAAAACTATTACCATGTTAATTCGGGTGTTTCCTTCCGATTTTTTTATCCTTTCCATAATCTACGAAGAATTCTTCGGAAGGGTTTCGCAAGTCGCCCTCTCATTACTGAATCGCATTTTTTTTCACCGACCAAAACTCCCGCTTTACCGGGAAAAACCCACTCTACATAGAATAGAGGCCGTTTTGCTGTAACGAATTTTAATTGGGTTCGTCTTATTGGTGTATTTAAAAACATAGGAAAAACAACAACTAACAATCAAAATATTAAATATCATGAAAACTCAAATTTTATCCTTCGTCACTATCGCAGCAATAGTATTAGGAATAAGCAACACCACTTTAGCAGCAGCAAAAAAAGATTCAGCTGCTACAAATAGCGAAGCAAGCACAGTACTTACCAATGTAAGCAGGATCAATAAGATCGAAGTTCGCGGCAACGTTGAGCTTTATGTATCAGACGGCACAGCCGACCAGGTAAAAGTTTACAACCGCTACTATGCCGAAAGCGCTGTGGTTCAAAATCAGAACGGTGTATTGCACATCGCATCTTATTCAGATCAAAAATTAGTGGTTTGGATCACTGCAAATGACCTGCGCTCCATAACCGCTTATGACAATGCCGAAGTAAGGTCATTCGGTAAACTTTCACCCATAGAATTGGACGTTACTTTACACAACAACGCTTATGCTAAATTGGACATCGATGGTTTCAGCGCAAATATTACAGTAAACGATCGCGCCAAAGCAGACCTTACTGGTAATGTGACCGAATGTAGCTTAAGGTACAGCTACTCAGCAAGTGTAAACAGTACTTACTTTGTTGCAGCCAATATCACCAGGACTGTAGATGCAGTTAGCATTGTTAAAAAAGACCAGGAATGGGCAGGCTTATAATTGAGAAATTTAAATAAACTCACCCGGTCTTCGTTTCACTCGACCACCCTCTCTTCGCTGCGCGGAAAGAGGGTTTTTATTTGGATTCTATTTCTTTTTAGTCCCCTCTTTCCGCTGGCTAGCGGAGAGAGGGGGTAGGGGTGAGTCGATACGGATGCAAAATGTAATACAGAGAAACACAAAGCCATTCAGTTAAATGAATGACTTTTTTTTATATTTTTGATGTAACCAAAACCCAACACAGTTAGTCCAAATAATAAAACCAATCCAGATCCAATGAAAAAGATATACTTAAGCGCGATATTATTTATCGCAGCCATTTCAATCACCTCGTTATCATCATGCCGGTTCGGCTGCGTACACGGCTCGGGCAGGCAGGTTTCCGAAAGTCATAAGTTGACTGATTTTACAAAGATCGAGATATCAGGCGGCTTTAAAGTTAATTTAAAACAGGACAGTAGTTTAAATGTAACCATTACCACCGACGATAACCTGATGAAATATATGCGTACATCGGTGGATGGCGATAAGCTGCGTATATCCGCAAAAAGAAACTTTTGCAGCAGCGGCGAGACCGTGGTCAATATTGGGGTGCGTAACCTCGACGCAATTGAAACAGCCGGGGCTGTTGATCTTAATTCTGACGGAAAAATAAATACCAAGGATCTTCATTTTGAATTGAATGGGGCCAGCAAAGTAAATTTGGACCTGAATGCCGCTAATGTGACTTTCGAGGGCAACGGCGCTTCCGAAATTAATTTAAAAGGACAAGCCAGCTCAAATAAGATCGAGTTTTCAGGCAGCGGTAAAGTTTACGCCTTCGACTTTGTGGTAGGCAGTTACAATATAGAGACAACCGGCGCCAGCAATTGCGAGATCAATGTACTGCACGATCTGACAGTGAATACAACCGGCGCGGCCGAGGTTCAATACAAGGGCAACCCAACAAGCGTGAACAGCAGCAAAACAGGATCAGCCACTATTACTAAGGTGAATTAAGTTCCGAAACTTATTCATATATTGAAGCCACTTAATAAGTGGCTTTTTTTATTAACCTTAAATCACATGAAAAAAATATTATTTATTGGATTGTTTTTTTTATTTGGATGCACGTTCACTAAGCAGCAAAAGGCTGAAAAGTTAATAAAAGAATACATGAAACATCACCTCAATGATTATGATAGTTATCAGGTTGTTAATACAGAAAAGCCCGATACAGCCTATAAGGATTATTTAGTTGATGACTCGACCGGCAAATCATTATTTAGCCTATTGTTAGCGCAAAAGGGACTTGTTAATCTCGAAGATAGCTTGTTGACCGCTTATGAAGATAAACCAATTGATTTACAAAGCGAGCCATATATTACAATGTCGGAAAAAAGACTTAATAAAAACAAAGAAAAACTCGATGGATTGGTAAGCTTAATTAAGGAGCGTAAGGATTCTTATAAAAAGATTTTCAAAGGATGGAGTATAACACAATCTTATCGTGCTAAAAATGGCTTTGGAGCATTAGTTTTGCATACTGAAATATTTCAAATAGATAGTGCATTTACCCAAATAACAGATGTGGAAGAAGTAAATAAATAAAATTCAAACTAAGATACTACCCGCCTTTCACCTCCTTTCTACTTTCCATACTTTTTTCCTACCTTTGCCCCTCCAAAAGTCGTTCCTTGATTTTGATCATAAAAAGCGGCTTTTAGTTAAATTAAAATACCCGTTAAAAAGATGAATATTTCACAGGAAAAGATTGATAATCTGAATGCAATTGTAAAGATCAACATCAAACCCGAAGACTACCAGCAAAGGGTTGATAAGGCGATAAAAGATCACGCTAAAAAAGCAAAAATGCCCGGTTTCAGGCCCGGTATGGTGCCAGTAGCACACATCAAAAAGATGTATGGCAAAAGCATTTTGGTTGACGAAGTGAACAACCTGCTTTCTGATACCTTGAACAATTACATTACAGAGCAGCAACTGGAAGTATTAGGTCAGCCATTACCAAAAATGGACGACAGCAAACAATATAACTGGGATTTCGCCGACGACTTTGAGTTTAACTACGAAGTTGGTTTAGCACCTGAGTTTGAAGTTGATTTTTCAGCGAAAGACAAAGTAACCCAATATGTGATCAAAGCCGATGAGACTACTTTAGCCGAGCGTATCAAAAATATCCGCAAAAGCTATGGCAAAATGACAAATCCTGACGTATCGGCAGATGGTGATGTGCTTTATACCGAATTAGTGCAGCTTTCGCCTGATGGTTCTGTTTTTGATGAGGGTATCAGCAATACTACATCAGTTCGTTTAGACCAGGTACAGGATGAGAAAGTAAAAAAATCACTGATCGGTTTAAAAAAGGGCGATGAAGTAACCATAGATATTCAGAAAGCCTATAATAACGATACGACACGTATCGCAGCTATATTGAAGGTTGATGAAGAAACAGCAGCTGAAGTAAAATCAGATTTTCGCTTAACGGTTAAAAATGTGAACCGTTTAGAAGAAAGCGATTTGAACCAGGAGTTCTTTGACAAATTATTTGGTGAAGGTACAGTAACTACCGAAGCAGAATTTAAAGCGAAGATAACTGAAGAGTTAGAATCGATGTATGCGCAGGATTCGGAACGCAAATTGCAAAACGACCTTTACACCCTGAGCACCGAAAAAGCAAAATTCGATCTTCCGGATGAGTTTTTGAAACGTTGGTTAAAAGTTACCAATGAAAAACTAACCGACGAAGAGTTGATCGGTGGCTACAAAGATTTCGCTCAAAACCTGAAATGGACCCTGTTGGAAAACAAGATCATTAAGGATAATAAGATCGAGATCAAATACGAAGAAGTGTTTACAGCTGCAAAGCAACGTTTGGAGGCACAATTCAGGATGTATAGCCCGCAGCCTATCAGCGAGGAACAATTAGGACAATACACTGTTCAGTTCCTGCAAAATAAGGAAGAGGCTAACAAGATATTTGAAGAAGTTAAAGCAGGCAAGGCATTAGATTATCTTAAAAGCGTAGTTACTTTAGAACAGAAAGAAATATCAGCAAAGGCTTTCAGTGAGTTGGTGAAGTAGGGAGGTGCAAAGCGTTTCGATACTTATAAATATTATTTACTATAGCCAAAGCAACTCTAAATAACGGGTTGCTTTTGTTTTAGGTCCATTTTTGCCTTCACTGATAATTTTTACTTTTTATATACTTTAGCTAAGTAATAGTATTCAACTAAAAACTATATTTAACGCAATTCAAAAATTAAAGAAAAACACAGATCATGGACAATATAGATAGAAATGAGTTTAGAAAATATGCCGTTAAACATCATCGTATTAACAGCATCTACGTAGATAAATTTATTGGTAATGTAGAACGTGCCAACATCCCTATGGGTATTGCACCATCTGGTATGACCCCTTACATCATCGAAGAGCGCCAATTAAACGTTGCACAAATGGACGTTTTCTCGCGTTTGATGATGGATCGTATCATATTCCTGGGCGATGCTATTTATGATAATATTGCAAACATTATCCAGGCTCAATTGCTGTTTTTGCAATCAGCAGATGCCAAACGGGATATCCAGATATACATTAACTCGCCCGGTGGTTCGGTTTATGCAGGTTTAGGTATTTATGATACCATGCAATTTATATCAAATGATGTAGCCACCATTTGTACCGGAATGGCAGCCTCAATGGCAGCTGTATTATTATGTGCAGGTACACAGGGTAAGAGGGCTGCTTTACCACACTCAAGGGTGATGATCCACCAGCCATCTGGTGGTGCGCAGGGACAGCAATCGGATATCGAAATAAGCTACCACGAGATCACCAAGCTGAAAAAAGAACTATACCAGATCATCGCCGATCATAGCGGTGCATCATATGAAAAAGTTTGGGATGCATCAGACCGCGACCATTGGATGATTGCCGAAGAAGCAATTGAATTTGGTATGGTTGATGAAATATTACGCGGTACAAAAGGCAAGAAATAAAAACAACACACCGTTGTAAAGCGTATTAGTACCAGGCGAATGAGCAAAGACTTTGCAATTTTGCCATTAATTAGTTAAATTTGTTTGTACATCAATAAAAATGAATAAAAACAGCAAAGAAATAAGATGTTCTTTTTGCGGTGCCGGTAAGCAGGATTCACTGATGCTGATAGCTGGGCTTGATGCACACATTTGCGATAAATGTGTGAACCAGGCTAATGAGATATTGGCCGAGGAGCTGAAAGTGCGTAAGGTAAAGACATCTCCATCCGCGCCTGCTTTATTAAAACCAGCCGAAATAAAAAGCCACCTTGATCAATATGTGATAGGCCAGGATGATTCGAAAAAGATATTATCCGTTGCCGTTTACAATCACTATAAGCGATTGAATCAGCGCATTGAAAAGGATGAGGTAGAGATAGAGAAATCAAACATTATCATGGTGGGCGAAACAGGTACGGGTAAAACCCTGCTTGCCAAAACCCTTGCTAAGATATTAAATGTTCCTTTTTGCATTTGCGATGCTACCGTATTAACCGAAGCCGGTTATGTAGGCGAGGATGTGGAAAGTATATTAACCCGCTTGTTACAGGCTGCTGATTACGATGTAAGCGCTGCCGAAAAAGGTATTGTATATATCGATGAGGTTGATAAAATTGCCCGTAAAAGCGACAACGCTTCCATTACCCGCGATGTATCAGGCGAGGGCGTGCAACAGGCCCTGTTAAAAATACTGGAAGGAACGATGGTGAATGTACCGCCGCAAGGTGGCCGCAAGCACCCTGATCAAAAAATGATCACCGTTAATACCAATAATATCCTGTTTATATGCGGTGGTGCTTTTGATGGTATCGATAAAAAAATAGCCAACAGGCTGCGTACGCAAACCGTTGGTTACAAACTTGCTCATCACGAAGGCGAGATCGACCTAAAGAACCTGTATAAATACATCACTCCGCAGGATCTGAAATCATTTGGGTTGATACCCGAACTGATAGGGCGTTTGCCGGTGCTTACCTACCTTAACCCTCTTGACAGGTCAGCTTTACACAGCATCCTGACTGAGCCCAAAAATTCATTGCTTAAACAGTATAAAAAACTGTTTGAATATGAAGGGGTGAAGCTTGAATTTGATAAGGAAGTGCTTGATTTTATTGTTGATAAAGCAATGGAATTTAAACTGGGCGCACGTGGTTTGCGGTCGATCTGTGAAGCGATCATGATCGATGCCATGTTTGAGTTCCCGTCAAAGAAGGATACCAAGCGGCTAAATGTAACGCTTGATTATGCATTAGATCAGTTTGAGAAATCTGATCTTAAAAAATTAAAAGTAGCTTAACAGGCAACACATATTAAAAACTAATATTTGTATGCAAACCCTGGTGTAACGCCGGGGTTTGTTGTATAAACACAAATTATAAAATGGAAAGAGGCTTATGAACGAAGAAAAAGACGTAAAAAAAGATCACATAAACACCCCCAAAGTGAAGGAAGTAGAATCTGCAGTAAAATCAGGTCTTAAAACCAAGGAGGCGATTGTTGCCAACTGGTTGCCAAGATATACCGGACGGGCCTTAACTGATTTTGGAGAATACATCATATTGACCAACTTTTCCAAATATCTGCAACTGTTTTCAGTATGGAATGATAATGCGCCGATAATGGGCCTGGATAAGCCGATGCAGAGCGTTTCGGCAAATGGTATCACCATTATCAATTTTGGCATGGGGAGCTCTGTAGCGGCAACAGTGATGGACCTGCTCACGGCTATTAAACCAAAAGCAGTTATTTTTTTGGGGAAATGCGGCGGCCTAAAAAAGAAAAATAGTGTGGGCGATCTGATATTGCCTATCGCTGCTATACGTGGCGAAGGAACCTCTAATGATTACCTCCCTGCCGAAGTGCCTGCATTGCCCTCATTTGCCCTGCAAAAAGCAATTTCGACTACCATACGCGATTTTGGCCGCGATTACTGGACCGGAACCTGCTATACCACCAACCGCCGGGTTTGGGAACACGATAAAGAGTTTAAAAAATATTTAAAGGAGCTGCGCGCCATGGCCGTTGATATGGAAACTGCCACCATTTTTACCACAGGGTTCGCCAACAAGATACCAACCGGCGCGTTGTTGTTAGTATCTGACCAGCCGATGATACCCGAAGGTGTAAAAACCGCGGAAAGTGATTCGGCAGTTACCGAACAGTTTGTTGAAACTCATTTGCGTGTAGGTATCGAATCATTAAAGCAGCTGATCAACAACGGATTAACGGTTAAGCATTTGAAGTTTTAATTTTGGTTTAACATAAATTCTAACGGTTTGGCCGTAAAATGTAACTTCGTATCAAATTGATACTCTTTTAATATGTGGTACAACAATATACTCGAAACCATTGGTAACACGCCGATGGTGAAATTAAATACGATCACCAAAGGTATTCCGGCTACGTTTTTGGCAAAAATTGAGACCACCAATCCAGGCAACTCTATAAAAGACCGCATGGCGCTCAAAATGATCGAGGATGCCGAAAAAAGCGGGTTGCTTAAACCAGGCGGAACTATTATTGAAGGTACATCGGGTAATACCGGTATGGGGCTGGCTATTGCGGCGGTTATCAAAGGCTACAAATGTATTTTTACAAGTACCGATAAACAATCGAAAGAGAAGTTTGACGCCCTGCGTGCTTTCGGAGCTGAAGTGATCGTTTGCCCTACCAATGTTGACCCCGAAGATCCACGTTCTTACTATTCCGTTTCATCACGTTTGGAGCGCGAAGTACCTAACTCATGGAAACCAAACCAGTACGATAACTTATCTAATTCTCAAGCACATTATGAGCAAACTGCCCCCGAGATATGGGAGCAAACCGAAGGCAAAATAACCCACCTGGTTGCAGGTGTAGGTACCGGCGGAACTATATCGGGTATTGCAAAATACTTAAAAGAGAAAAACCCGGACATTAAGATAATCGGTATTGATACTTATGGCTCAGTGTTTAAGAAATATAAGGAAACCGGGGTTTTCGATAAAGATGAGGTGTATCCTTATATCACCGAGGGTATTGGCGAAGACTTTCTGCCTAAGAATGTCGATTTTAGCCTAATCGATCATTTCGAAAAAGTGACTGATAAAGATGCTGCTTTGATGACCCGTGAGGTAGCGCTTAAAGAAGGGATTTTTGCTGGTAACTCCACAGGTTCGGCTGTTGCGGGAGTATTGCAGCTAAAGAGTATGTTTAAAGAAGGTGATGTAGTGGTGATCATTTTCCCGGATCATGGGTCGCGCTATATGGCTAAAATGTATAATGAAGATTGGTTACGCGAGCGCGGATTTTTGAAAGACGAAAAGCTAACCGCCCGCGACATCATCAGGAAGAAGGAAAGCCAGGAGATAGTTACCATCGACTGTGAGAAATCTGTTATAGAGGCCATTAATACCATTAAATCACTCAATATATCACAAATCCCGGTTACTCAAAAAGGGATGGTGATAGGCAAGATCACTGAAAGTGATATTTTGGATGCCCTGCTCGAAAACCCATCATTAAAATCTCAACCTATAAAAAGTATAACTACCGCGCCGTTCCCTTTTGTTGATCTGAATACATCCATCGATAAAATATCAGCAATGATCAATAGGGAAAACATCGCGGTACTGGTAGAAGACCAGGGGAAGATCGAGATCATTACCCAGTATGATATTATTAACGCGATATCAGGGTAAGGCAAAAGCTGTATCGCAATGACGTTATTGTACTCACCATTTCTTAAATATCACAAACACCGCCAGCACGATCAAGCCAAATCCTACTAAATGGTTCCAGGCTAACTTTTCTGTTTTGAAGAAGATAATGGTGAAGATCATAAATACCGTAAGCGTAACGGCTTCCTGTATGGTTTTAAGCTGAACGAGACTGAAAGGACCTCCGTCTTCATTAAAACCTGCCCGGTTTGCCGGTACCTGGAACAGATATTCGAAAAATGCCAGTCCCCAGCTGATCAGTATAACAGCAAGCAAACCCAGGTTTTTGCCCCAGGAATAGTCTTTAAATCTTAGATGCCCATACCAGGCGAAGGTCATAAAGGTGTTGGAGATAAACAGGAAAATGATGGTCTTTAATCCGCGCATTTAATAACAATTTAAAGCTATACTCATGAAAATCGCTAATTGTTTGAGAATGATTAGCTCATTGAAAGATAATTTGCACATCTGCACATTTGAAATTCGCACATCATTCCAGTCTTTTCCTGGCCAACTCTTTTTTGTAACGATCATTCAACGCAGCCGGTTTTGGATTGATCAATAAAAAAACCCCGGTGCCCTTCTCCCGTGCATAAGGAGATTCAACTTCGCCTATTTTGGTATAGCTCCCGAGCCATGATGCAAACGTTTTGATGTTGCCGCCGTCCTTGTCGTCCACATAAATAATATAATTTGCGTTAAGGCTGTCGGGCGCCCAAAGGGTAAAACTGCTGTTTAGACTGGCTACGTCTGGCAAATTGTATTTTTTGCCAAAGTGATGTATAGCGCCTGCCTCACCATAATTATCAGCATATATTTGCGTGTGTCTTTGCTGTTCGGGTGTGAGGCTGTGGTAGGCTTTGGCTACTTTTTCGGTCATTTCATCCCAGCCAAACATATCAGCATAATCTTGTGTAAGAGGATGTGTTTTCTGATCCTCCCAACGTGGTGCAAAATGAAGATATTTATCTGCAAACCTGAAAGATGCAAGTGTTTGATCTAATGAAAAAATCGGCAATACCAGCGGGAAAAGAAGCAGGTTGGGTATAGTAACAAGCATAACAACGGCAGTACGAAATACATATCCTTTCGCTTTCAGCCATCTTTCAATTCCATAGCCGCCAGTTGCAAACAACATGGGATAAGCGCCGAAAATATAATAATCTTTGCCGCTCATTTTGAGCAGGAAAATGAATATGAGGATAAAAGCAAATCCAAGAAATTGAAATTTTCTAAGCCGGGGTGAAAACAACAGAAAACCAAACCCGGTAAGCCACACCAATAAAGCGATACCGTTAACCATCAATTGCTGACTGATAAAATCAGATGGCTTGATGTAATCCAGCTGCTGCGACTGCAGGTTTTTCATGTGGGTGACAACCGGTAAATGATGCTGAAACTGCCAGATAATGTTAGGCAGAAACAATACCAGAGCGATAAGAGCAGCGATAAGAACATGCCGGTTCCACAGTATCTTACGTTGTTTGGTGATCAACAGGCCCAAGATCAAAGCGATAGCAAAAAAGGCCATGGTATATTTGGTCAGTAAACCCATCCCGATCACCGCACCCAATAAATAAAGGTAAATAGGTAATGATGTATTGATATACCTTAAAAGCAAATAAACGGTTAATACCCACCACAATTGATCAAACACCACGGGCTGAAAAAGATAACCGCTTGCGGCAAATGCCGGGGAAAATATGAGCGCGAGGCAAGCCAGGGTGATAGCAAATTTTTTTCCACCTAATTCAACTACTATCTGCCCGGTAAACCAAATGATCAACCCGCTAAATAACGTGCTGAATATACGTGCGGCAAATACGGAATCCCCAAAAACTGTAGTGGTAATTTTGGCGAGCAGGGCAATAAATGGTGGTACTTCTTTAAAGCCCCAATCCAAATGGTCGCCCAATGCCAGGTGTAGCAACTCATCGCGTTGAAAACCGAAATGGGACATGGCCAGCATGTTTAACCCGATTTTAATAGCGACAAAGATCAGTATGAAACTGGAGTATTTCGATCTGTTGTTTTTATAGCTATGCAATGGTGTTGGGGTTTTGCTAAAGATATATATTTAAGCAGAAAGATTTTCAATTTCGGATTTCGAATTTTCAATTTCGAATTTAATATTATTGATCAAAGGATATTGGACTATTACCACCCAAATCCGAAATTAAGCAACACGCTATATTCTCACAATATCCGCTCCCAGCGCTCTCAGCCTGTCGTCAATATGCTGGTAACCACGTTCTATCTGCTCGATATTATAAATGGTTGATTTTCCCTGTGCCGATAAAGCCGCGATCAGTAGCGAAACCCCGGCGCGGATATCCGGCGAGGTCATTGAAATACCTCTTAACTGCATTTGCTTATCCAGACCGATCACAGTTGCACGGTGCGGATCACAAAGTATGATCTGCGCGCCCATATCCAGCAGTTTGTCCACAAAGAACAAGCGGCTCTCGAACATTTTCTGGTGTATTAGTAACGCGCCTTTTGCCTGTATAGCCACAACCAGTACGATGCTCAGCAGGTCGGGTGTAAAGCCCGGCCAGGGTGCATCTGAAATGGTCATGATGGAGCCATCAATAAAAGTTTCTATCTCGTAATGCTTTTGTGCAGGGATATAAATATCATCGCCCCTGCGCTCCAACTGTATGCCTAAGCGCCTGAATGTATCCGGGATAATGCCTAATTCATCATAGTGAACATCTTTTATGGTGATCTCTGATTCCGTCATAGCGGCAAGGCCGATAAACGAACCGATCTCTATCATATCAGGCAGTAAGCGGTGCTCGGTGCCATGCAATGCGGTTACTCCTTCAATGGTCAATAAATTTGAACCGATACCGCTTATTTTAGCACCCATGCGGTTCAGCATTTTGCATAATTGCTGCAAATAGGGCTCGCATGCGGCATTATAAATCGTAGTAACGCCTTTGGCTAGTACAGCTGCCATCACGATGTTTGCAGTCCCGGTTACCGAAGCTTCATCCAGCAGGATATAGGTTCCCTGTAAGTTAGAGGCGTCCACATTAAAGAAGCCGTCAGCGGGGTTATAATTAAACTTGGCACCCAATTTTTCGAACCCTAAAAAGTGAGTGTCTAAACGGCGCCTGCCAATCTTATCTCCACCTGGTTTTGGTATGGAAGCTCTGCCAAAGCGGGCCAAAAGTGGTCCTACGATCATGATAGAGCCACGCAGACCACCGCCTTTTGTTTTGAAGGCTTCTGACTGGAAAAAATTAAGGTCGATTGTTTTCGCTTCGAAGCTGTAAGTATCAGGAGCAAGCTTATTCACCTCAACCCCCATATCACCAAGTAGCTCTATAAGCTTGTTGACATCTTTTATATCAGGAATATTGCTTATGGTGACCTTTTCGCCTGTTAAAAGCACGGCCGAAAGCACCTGTAATGCTTCATTTTTTGCACCCTGCGGAATGATTTCGCCCTTCAGCGGCTTACCGCCATAAATCTCAAATGCGTTATTCATAGAATATTTTGTCGATGGTTAATGGACCATAGTCCACGTGTCAGGAATGTCACAAAATTATTAATTACTATGGACTATCAGCTATTGATTATGGACAAAATGATCAATATTTCCTGGCGCCGCCACCACCACCCGGATTACGGTTACGGTTGTTCTGATTATTGTTATTGCGCGGGTTATTATTGTTGGTACGGGCACCACCGCCGCCGCGATTATTCTGGTTATTGTTGGTACGCCCCCTGCTGGCGTTATTTTGGTTGGTATGCGGATTTGCACGGTATTCTACACGGGCAAGGTTCACATTTTCTTCCAGCTTTAGCTGACCGCCAGACATGGCACGCAAGTCGGCCAATATGGTTTCATCGGCAACTGAATCCTTATTCCATTGCACATAGGCCATTTTCATAAAATTGGCTATCGCCTGAACCATGTGCTGCCTGCGATCAGGCTCCTCAATGGATTTGGCTTTCTCCATCATCAGCTCAATGGTTTTACCATAATGCTTATACCTTATACGCTGATGCGGATATTTCAACGGTTCAGGCTTCAAATGGATAGCCTCCAACTCAGGTTTTGGATAGGGGGAATCCACATCGATCTTGAAATCAGAAATGATATGCAGGTGATCCCATAATTTGTGTTTAAAATCGGCCACATCCCTCAGGTGTGGATTCAAAAAGCCCATCAGGTCTATCACCACCTGGGCATAGCGGTTGCGTTCTTCTTTGGTTGGCAGCGCGACAATATATTTAACCATATTTTGCACGTTGCGACCATATTCAGACAATATTAATTTATTCCGCGTGGAATTATAATCAAATTGTGGCGTAGTATCTTGAGCCATAAAAATTGTTTTAATGAATTTGCAAAACTAAAATCAGCGCAGATCCCCAGAATTTATAGGGCGGCTAAAGTTGAATGTTGTTGTAGTAGTTCAACAAAGATAATGTAAATACATTAATCTGCAAATTATGGTAGTGTCTCAGTTTGAATTTATTTTCTTAAACTGCGCTATCCGCAGTTAAATGAATTAATGAAATACTTGGTATCAATTTGTAAAGATCATTAATCAGTTCGACTTTTTGGCCGGAATTCTTTTCATGCAAACTGCGGCGATGGAGTCCCGCAGCGCTTTAGGCATGGGTGAAATAAAGACTTTGGGATCTTTCAACTTCAATTCTGAGATAAAACAATCACATAATTTATTTCTTCTGCTTTCTTCAATGGTGGACATCATCGACAATAGCGAAGTTCTAATAGTTGCTTCATTTTGTGGAGTCCACGAAACAAACATCTTTATGCTGCCTTTCATTTCCTGTGCACACAGTTTTCCCGCGGTACGGCTTACGGCATATAAACTATCCGATGGGACTGACTCCATGCCGTTTGGAAGCATGCTTTTCAGCTTTGCCACAAAACAATCAGTAAATTGCTTTCTTTGATCTTCGTTGGGGAAAGTTGCTTTAAATTGAGCGTACAGGGTATCGTTCGCTGCCTTTTCGTATTCCGGTGTCCACACTTTAGAATTGGGTTGCTGTTGCGCCTTGCAAACGGAAAAAGTTAACAAGGCGATTAAAGCGAGAAATATTCTCTTCATTGTACTAAGTTATAAATATTTAAATAAGCACCAATTGAGACAAGGCCAAAATCTTGGTTATACTGCTCTTTTTATAACTTTACAACATTCCAACTTTAGAACATTGCAACCAAAAATAACCCATATTGATATTTACCGCTTCAGCATACCAATGGAGCCTTTTACCATTGCCACGGGTACGATGGATCATGCACAAAATGTATTTATCCGGGTGCACACTGATGCGGGATTTTATGGAGTGGGGGAGTGTTCGGCATTCCCGATGATCGTAGGCGAAACGCAGGATACCTGCCTGGTAATGGCGCGGGAATTTGCCCGGCTTTGGAAAGGACAAGACGCCGTGGATATCCCCGCACGCCTGCAACAACTGCATAGTTTTACGGCCGGTAACAGCACCATAAAAAGCGCTTTCGATATGGCTTTGTATGATATTGCTGCTAAAAATGCTGGTTTGCCCCTGTATCAATTTTTAGGTGGGAGTAAACGGATGGTGGAAACCGATATCACTATCGGGATAGCCACACCAGAAGCGATGGCCCAAAAAGCTTTACATTTTAAGCAAAATGGAGCGTCGATATTAAAGGTTAAGTTGGGGAAGGATGCCAAAATTGATGTAGAGCGTATTAAACAGGTACGTCAGGCTGTAGGCGGGGAGATTAAAATACGTGTTGATGCCAACCAGGGTTGGGACTTTGAAAATTCCGTTTTTGCACTACAAGCTATGGGCGAATATGATATTGAGTTTTGCGAGCAGCCCATGCGCACCTGGTATGACGATCGATTGTCTGAGCTAAAAAAACTTTCGCCGGTAAAGATCATGGCTGACGAAAGCGTTTACAACCATCATGATGCCCGCAAACAGATCAACAGTAACTCCTGCGATTATATTAATATCAAACTGGCCAAATCAGGGGGGATATTTGAAGCCACGCAAATACATGATCTTGCTGCTGAAAAAGGTATTGCCTGTATGATGGGAGGGATGCTGGAGAGCCGTATTGCCCTTAGCGCCAAACTGCACTTTGTTTATGCCAGTCCCAATATCCAATTTTATGACATGGATACCTGTATGCTGGGGCACCTGATCGACCCATGCAAAGGCGGTGTTACCTATGATGGATATTTCCTGGATATCGATGATACACCAGGTATAGGAGCGGATGCTGATGTGGAGTTTTTAGCTGGATGTGAGATTTTTAGTGAATAGTGAATGGTGAATAGTGAATGGTGAGTGGTGAATAAAACTGTTGTTCACCACTCACTATTCACTATTTCCCGCTCAATTCCGCGAAATATTTGTGGAACAGCGGTATCGTCTCGATTCCTTTATAGTAGTTAAAAATGTCGTACTTCTCGTTTGGTGAATGGAGTGCATCGCTATCCAGACCAAAGCCCATTAATACTGTTTTTAACCCCAGTTCAGCTTCAAATAAGGCTACTATAGGGATGCTGCCGCCGCCGCGTGTTGGTATGGGTTCTTTGCCAAATGACTCGGCTATTGCCTTTTGAGCTGCCCTGTAAGCAATGCTATCAGTAGGTGTTACAACCGGTTCGCCGCCATGGTGGGGAGTAACGGTTACCTTCACCGATGCAGGCGCTATCTTCTTAAAATGATCACTAAATAGCTGTGTTATTTTATCGGAACTTTGATTAGGCACCAACCGCATCGAGATTTTAGCGCTGGCTTTTGAAGGCAATACCGTTTTAGCCCCTTCGCCAATATAGCCACCCCAAATGCCGTTTACTTCGAGTGTTGGCCTGGTTCCGGTCCGTTCAAAAGTAGTGTAGCCTTTTTCGCCCCATAACTCACCTACCCCTAGGTCTTTTTTATATGCTGCCTCATCATAAGGGGCATCATTAAGTGCTTTGCGTTCACTTGCAGTTAGGTCGATCACATCATTGTAGAACCCCGGTATAGTAATATGATTATTTTCATCATGTAAGGAAGCGATCATCTTAGCCAGAATAGTAGCCGGATTGGCCACAGCGCCTCCATATACGCCCGAATGCAAGTCGCGGTTGGGGCCGGTTACTTCAACTTCGAGGTATGATAGCCCACGCAAGCCCGTTTCCAATGAAGGGTTTTCCATACTAATCATAGAGGTGTCAGAGATCAGCACTACATCGGCTTTAAGGCGTTCTTTATTTGCTTTTACAAAAATACCCAGGTTTGATGAGCCCACTTCTTCTTCGCCCTCTATCATAAATTTGATATTGCATGGCAGTCCATCAGTTTGCATCATTAATTCAAATGCTTTAACATGCATATAAACCTGCCCTTTATCATCGCAGGCACCCCGTGCATAAATTTTGCCATCGCGTATAGTAGGTTCAAATGGCGGGGTTTTCCATAATTCAAGCGGATCAGCCGGTTGTACATCATAATGGCCATAAACCAGTACCGTAGGCTTTGATGTGTCAACTATTTTTTCGCCGTAGACTATTGGGTTACCGGCTGTTTCACATACCTCTACTTTGTCAGCGCCTGCATCGATCAATTTTCCGGCCACATAAGCTGCAGCTTTTAATACATCAGGTTTGTATTTAGGATCAGCGCTAACTGAAGGGAAACGCAGCAACTCAAATAATTCATCTAAAAGGCGTTGCTTATTTTGCTCCACATATTGTTTTATATTTTGCATAGCTATCAATTTGCAACAAATATAGGCTTTATGTGATTGCCAATTTTATTTGGGAGATTTTTTGCAAAAAAGCTTTCCAGACAGCTCATGATAAGCCATAGAAAGTTTAGAAAAGAAAATTAAAGGGCTGTAATTTGGTAGGTAAATAGAGTACAAGCTTCTGAATGTTTATTCAATAAAGCCTACTCAGGAGTAGTTTTACTTTAAATTGACGAGCACTCTTTAGGGAAAAGCGAGGTCAACATGAAGTATAAATATCTCAATCCAGTTATCTGTGCATATATAATTGAACTCTAATTATATATGCAACTCCTATGCAGGCAAATAACGAATTTGCCGCTTTTAAAACCGTATTAATTAGTCAGCAGTAGCTAATTCTTTTCTGTCGTTAGTAGTATTGGTGTGGTTAGGTGATGTTTTTTTAGCATCAGCGGTAGCCAATTCTTTTCTGTCAGAAACAGTATCATGCTTTGTAGTTACAGCAGTATCATTTTTTAAAGTGAATGCTGATAATACGCCGGTACTTAAAATTACGAGTGCTGCTAAGATTACTTTTTTCATTTTGAATGGTTATTATTGGTTGTGTACTATGGTTAATTTTTAAGCCAATTAGTCGGCAGTAGCTAATTCTTTTCTGTCGTTGGTAGCATTAGTATGGTTAGACGATGTTTTTTTGGCATCGGCAGTAGCCAGTTCTTTCCTATCAGAAACGGTATCATGTTTTGTAGCTACAGATGTGTCGCTTTTAATGGTGAATGCAGATAAAACGCCTGTGCTTACTACTATAAGTGCTGCTAAGATTAATTTTTTCATGACTTTAAGTGTTTAGAATGGTTATTTGGGTAAATGGTTAATTTTTAAACTTAATTAGTCAGCAGTAGCTAATTCTTTTCTGTCATTAGTAGTATTGGTGTGGTTAGGTGATGTTTTTTTAGCATCAGCGGTAGCCAATTCTTTTCTGTCAGAAACAGTATCATGCTTTGTAGTTACAGCAGTATCATTTTTTAAAGTGAATGCTGATAATACGCCGGTACTTAAAATTAC
>Ga0206812_1043_pt1 | contig 32905 bp, 28 predicted proteins | sample Alteio_BWOrgCont_54_FD_152912 | JGI IMG/M metagenome (GOLD analysis project Ga0206812, IMG submission 152912) | Enriched cells from forest soil in Barre Woods Harvard Forest LTER site, Petersham, Massachusetts, United States -... | ecosystem: Environmental > Terrestrial > Soil > Temperate forest >... | reverse complement strand
TAAAATTCTGGAAATGCTTCCAGGCATCTGGATGATACTTCTGCATATCGTGGATCACAATAGGGTTAATCCTCGAAAATATTTCCTCAGAACATTTCATCATATTGATCATCTCTTCGATCACATTGCCCGATTTGCTGATAATGGAACACATCTGGTCCTCATCTTCCTGCAGCTTCTTTTTTACCAGGGCAATCACCAACTCGTTTTTATCTTTAAAAAACTGGTAGATGGTTTTCTTCGACATACCCAGGTGTTTGGCTATATCATCCATGGTGACGCTCTTGATCCCTGCCTTTAAAAAAAGCTCCTCGCCACCTAATATTATTCTTTCGCTTTGACTCATTGACTTATGAAGTCAAAACTATGGAAACATTTTTTGATTTCAAAGTTTCCTGTTTATTTATTATTTTTATTATTTTCCGATGACATTTCTCTTCTATCGGCAGATGCTGTAATAGGGTTTAAAGGTTAATTTATCAAACTGCTACTGCTACTTTCAACTGCAACTAATAAAGAACTGCTACTGAATTTGTACCTTTGTAAAAATTCAAGTTAAATGGCTCTTACTCCTCTTTCAGCTATATCGCCTATTGATGGCCGTTATCATCATACTACATCCGCACTCGCTAATTACTTCTCAGAATACGCACTGATCAAATACCGGGTATTTGTGGAGATCGAATATTTTATCGCCTTGTGCGAACACCCTTTGCCACAATTACAGGATTTTGATAAAAAAGTATCAGAAAAGTTACGCGGCATTTATCAAAATTTTTCTGAGAAGGATGCGGAGAGTATAAAGGAGATAGAAAAAATAACCAACCACGATGTTAAAGCGGTTGAATATTTTATAAAAAAAGAATTTGATAAACTTGGATTAGAGAAATATAAAGAGTTCATCCATTTTGGATTGACCTCACAAGATATCAACAATACTGCTATACCCTATTCTTTCAGGCTGGCTATTGATGAAACTTACATCCCTGTATTCCATGAGTTGGTTAACCTGTTAAAAAAGTATGCAGCAGACTGGGACAAACTCCCCATGCTGGCACACACACATGGCCAACCGGCCTCTCCTACCCGTTTAGGTAAGGAGATACAGGTGTTTGTGGAACGCTTTGAAAATCAGTTTATCCTATTGAGGCAAATCCCCTATTCTGCCAAATTTGGTGGGGCTACAGGCAATTTCAACGCGCATAACGTTGCTTATCCCGGCATTGATTGGAAATCATTTGGGAATAATTTTGTGAACACTATTTTGGGGTTGAACCGTTCACAATACACTACTCAAATTGAGCACTATGATAATTTCGCTGCCCACTGTGATGCACTGAAACGGATCAACAATATCCTGATCGACCTTGACCGGGATATGTGGGCCTATATTTCCATGAACTATTTCAAGCAGGCCATTAAAGCCGGCGAGATTGGCTCGTCAGCTATGCCGCACAAAGTAAACCCGATAGATTTTGAAAACTCAGAAGGTAACCTGGGGATAGCCAATGCTTTATTTGAGCACCTGGCAGCTAAATTGCCTATATCACGCCTGCAACGCGATTTGACCGACTCAACTGTATTACGCAATATAGGCGTACCTATGGCCCATACGCTGATCGCCATCAAATCAACTATCAAAGGCTTGAATAAATTATTACTTAATGAGCCTGCAATTAATGCCCATCTCGAAGCCAACTGGGCAGTTGTTGCCGAAGCGATACAAACCATATTAAGGCGCGAAGACTATCCAAATCCTTATGAGGCATTGTTGGAGCTAACACGCACAAATGCACAGATCAATGCCGAAACTATTGCTGCGTTTGTGGAGACTTTGGAGGTAAGCGATGCAGTAAGGGCGGAAATTAAAAAGATAAGTCCATCTAATTATACAGGAATTTGATGTGCAAATTTCAAAAGTGCGGATGTGCAAATGCTCGTTAATTTGCACATCTGAAATCTGCATATTCGCACATTTAATGCGTCATGTTCAGGTCATAACTATTTAATAACCGTATTTAAATAAAAAACCTACCTAACTTTGTTAAGACTAATTAAAGATTAAGATGAATATCAGCGTATATACAGAATCGACCCCTAACCCGGCAACTATGAAGTTCATTGTGAACAAGTTGCTGATCAACGGCAGTGTTGATTATGCTACTAAAGAAAGTGCCGAAAAATCGCCTTTTGCAAAGGAATTATATAAATTTTCATTCGTTAACGGTGTTTTCTTCGCCAGCAACTTTGTTACGGTAACCAAAACCGAAGGCAGCGACTGGGATGATCTCCTACCAATATTAAAGGAATTTGTAAAAGGCGCGGTTGAATCTGAGTTAAAAGTTCAATTAGAAGAACAGGTTGAGGTGGATTTTGAAGGCACTGATGCCGAAAAGAAAATACAGCAGATATTGCAGGATTACGTTCGCCCGGCTGTAGAGCAGGATGGCGGCGCTATCACCTATAAATCATTCAACGAAGGTGTGGTAACTGTGGAGCTTCGCGGTTCATGCAGCGGATGCCCATCATCTACAGTAACGCTAAAAGCAGGAATCGAAAACCTGTTGAAACGCATGGTTCCTGAAGTTACCGAAGTGGTATCAGAAGCATTATAACACTAATTTTCACGAATTTAAAAACACTAATTACACGAATTGAAGCACAAGCTACAATTCGTGCAATTCGAATAAATTAGTGCAATACGTGTCTATTTAAAATATTTCTGGATTATCCCCAGCATCTCTCCTGTTATCTTCCCGTTGGTGGCTAATAACTCCCGGGTATCTAATACTTCGGTTCCGCCTTTGAAATTTACTACCTGCCCACCCGCTTGTCGTACGATCACAACACCGGCCGCAACGTCCCAGGCATTCAGGTTATATTCATAAAAAGCTTCAAAACGGCCGCAAGCAGTATATGCAAGGTCGACCGCTGCTGAACCAAGCCTGCGCAAGCCGTGGCAGCTTTTCATCAATTCGGTAAACAAGGCAATATAAGCGGCTTGCTTTTCAAAATCATAGTATGGAAAACCGGTGGCTATCAGGCTGGTGCTTACTGATGGGTTATTACTCACCTTAATTTCTTTACCATTCAGATATGCGGGTGCATCTTTCCAGGCATAAAAACACTCGTCCAGGTTGATCTCGTACACCACACCGAAAACCAGTTCATCATATTCTTTTAGAGCGATGCTGACCGAATAGGTTGGAACGCCATGGATAAAGTTGGTGGTGCCATCCAGCGGATCGATGATCCAATTGTAACGGTCTGATACTTTGGTGCTTGTTTTCTCTTCAGTTATAAATCCGCTTTGGGGCAATATCTTTTCCAAACCGGTAACGATCATCTTTTCGGCGGTCTTATCTACATAAGATACCATATCGTTTAAACCCTTGTATTCTATTTTGTCAGGATCAAAGCGCTTGCGTTCCTGCCTGATAAAGTCCCCGGCTTGCTTTGATACATCAACTACCTGGCTGGCTAAACTTTCAAGCTGCATGTCGTAATGATAAACTGAACGAAAACATTTTATGTATAAAATAGCTGGCGAAGAATAAACTACAGATCGCAATTACCCGCGCCGCATCAGGATCAAAATTAAGCTTTAAAATAAACAATTTAACAATGGACCAATTGGCAAAATATCCAACTATAGCTACAGAAATAAACCTGATAAATTGTTTTGAGGGCTTTGATTTGGATTCATTAAACACCACGTACCTGGTAATTAAAAAGTTAACGATCACCCCTAAAAAGAAGGATATCGCTAATGAAACTGTATAATTACCCAGTGTTAATGATAGTACCTGGTAGGTTTTACTTTCGAATATATTATGATAAAACAAATGAAAAGCTGAAACATCAACCAGTGCGCCTGTACCTGCGGAAAGCACAAATCTGAACACCTGGTTTTTCAACAGTTTGTGTGCGAGCGTCTGATCCGTCATATTTAGGATACGGCTTTTTTAGTCTTCATCCCCGTTGTTATTAAAACCATACCCCCTATGATCATACCTATTGAAATTAATTGTGCTTGAGGAAATGAAATTCCGAAAACGTGATATTGTGTATTTACCCGTATGAATTCGATCAGAAAGCGTTCAACTCCAGCCAATATCATATAGATCCCAAACATGATTCCAGGCACTTTGATCTTGCCCCTTATGCTCCACAAAAAGAAAAACAACAGGATACAAACCACCGATTCATAAAATGATGTCGGGAATACAGGATTATGCAGTACATGGCAGAACTTGCCGGCACAATTAGGCATCAGGTCACCCACGTCATTCACGTTATGAGGAAATTTAAAGGCCCACATCCAATCGGGCATCCAACTTAACCAATGAGGTTTAGGCGCCAGGTTATCAATACCCCAATCACCATCACCAGACATCTGGCAGCCAATACGGCCCACTCCATAAGCTAACATCATTCCAGGGCCGCCGATATCAAGCATAGTTAATGGTTTAATACCATGCTTGTAAGCAATATAGAGTACCGCAGCGCCGCCACAGATAAGGCCACCATAAAATGTAAGGCCGCTGAAACCTACAAGCATCCCAACCGGATCATGCAAAAAATCATTCCAGTTTTCGAGCGCGTTAAATATTTTAGCGCCCGCAAAACCAAAAACAGCCGACCAAAGTAAAATACTGCCCATCAATTCATGCGGATGCACAGTTACCTGTTTGGTTTCCGGTTCGGGCAATTGCTGTTTTTTCTTTTCGTAATAGGCCCAGTAAGCAAAAATGGCGGCCATAATTATCCCTCCCGGCCAGTTTCCGCGAAGCGATAAAATAAAGTCTTGTGAGTTATCAAGAAGCTGCTGATAGTTAAGAATGGAATCGACTATTTTATAACCCAATATAAAACCAAACACCCCGTTACCTGCCAATTCTTCAATAGAAGCAGGCTTACCAAATGTTACTGTTTTTTCGAATGGATGAATGTATCCGAGTTTTTCTTTACGTTTAAACTCCTGTGTGAAAGCCCAATAAGCAGCCAGGAAAGCAAACGCCACAAAAAAACCAAAGGTTTGTATCGGAAGTGGGATGTGCAGACCTGTAAGATATTGGATAAGAGAACTCAGGGTTGGAAACATAGGGTGATAATTTGGAACGAATATAAAATTAATGGACTAATATTTCTTCGCTTTCGGTGATCTCCACATCACCATCAAATGAAATATTTGTTAAATAAACTGATTTTAATTCGTTCACCAATACAGGATCGTATTTGGCTTTAACTTTTACGTAATTACGGGTAAAACCGTGCATATAACCTTCTTTGATATCCCCTTCAAATAATACTTCATCCGTTTTATTTAACTGGGTTTCATAAAAGGCGCGACGTTTTTTATCAGATAAAATATGCAGCATTTTGCTTCTTTCGGCACGGGTGGAGCCAGGTACAGGGTTACTCATTTCTGCTGCAAGTGTGTTTTCTCTTTCTGAATACGTAAATACATGCAGGTACGAAACGTTCAACTCATTCAAAAAATTATAAGTGTCGATAAAATCTTCGCGTGTTTCATCCGGGAAACCTACGATGACATCCACGCCTATACAGCAACCAGGAATCAGTTCTTTGATCTTAGCTACCCTATCGTTATATAATTCGCGCTTATAACGGCGTCGCATTAAGCCTAATATTTTATTTGAGCCTGATTGAAGCGGGATATGAAAATGTGGCATAAAACGTTTTGATAGCGCCACAAACTCAATGATCTCATCTGTCAGCAGGTTTGGTTCGATAGATGATATGCGTATGCGGTCAATTCCTTCAACTTCATCTAAAGCCTTTACCAGATCGAAGAACTTATCTTCACGCTGACCATCCCTGATACCGAAATCGCCCAGGTTAACACCCGTCAGCACAATTTCTTTTACGCCTGATGCAGCTATTTCCCTGGCTTGTTCTATCACATGCTCAATGGTATCGCTACGGCTTGCGCCACGTGCCAAGGGAATGGTACAAAAGGTGCAGGAATAATCACAGCCATCCTGCACCTTTAAAAAGGTACGGGTGCGGTCGCCAAATGAATAGGAAGAAACAAACTCATTAGCCTCTGATACCGGCTGATTATAAACCAACGCTTTAGGGTTTTTAGTGAGATCGCTGATATGATCTACGATCTGGAACTTTTCCGCAGCACCCAAAACCATATCTACACCGGGTATTTCGGCAATTTCTTTTGGTTTGAGTTGCGCATAGCAGCCTACGATGGTTACATAAGCGTTTGGTGATATTTTAAGCGCTTCTTTTACTACCTTTTTACACTTTTTGTCGGCATTTTCGGTAACCGAGCAGGTGTTGATCACATATACGTCAGGCGTATCCGTAAAATCAACCGTATCAAAACCTGCCTTATTAAAAAGGCGGCCGATGGTTGATGTTTCCGAATAGTTGAGCTTGCAACCTAAGGTATAAAAAGCGACTTTCTTGTTCATTTTAAAGGCGCAAAGATAGGGATTTTAGAGATTAGTTAATTAGAGATTAGAGATTAGTTGACTGAATCACGGTTAAACGGATTAATTTGATTTTGAAGATTTCAATTGTTAGTAATTTATTCCTAATCTCTAATTAACTAATCTCTAATCACTATACCCCACTCCACCGGTAACTCTCATTTTCCAACCCGATCAGATCGATAACCCTACTCACTACAGTCATCGCTACTTCTTCAACCGTTTTCGGTTTGCTGTAATAGGATGGTACAGCGGGGCAAATGATGCCGCCCGCTTCGGCTACGGTTTGCATATTGCGGATATGAATGAGGTTGAGCGGCATATCCCTGGCTACAAGGATCAGTTTCCGGCGTTCTTTTAAAACAACATCTGCCGCACGGGTTACCAAATCGTCTGACGTTCCGGCTGCTATCCTGCCTAAAGTACCCATGGAACAGGGTACTATCACCATGGTATCAAACCTTGCCGAGCCTGATGCAAAGGGTGCCATAAAATCATTTTTGGCATATATTTTATAAGGGAGTTTGTCGTAATCCTCATTATCCAGTTCAAACTTCCACACCGCTTTTGCATTGTCTGACATTACGATCGCCACTTCATCGATCTGGCCTTGAAGCTGTTGTAATTTCTCAAACAATAATTTGGCATAGATTGCACCGCTGGCGCCCGTAACTGCAACTACGATCTTTCTTTTTGTCATGACAAGCTTATATTAGCCGATATAAAGACTTACGAAGTTTTAAAAACTTCGTAAGTCTAAGATTTCAAAGCTACAGATAAAATTAAGGGCAAAAAAAAGGATCGAGTACAAGTACCCGACCCTACATCTACCTATGAAAAACATGCCCTATGAGAGGGCACAACAAATGTATGAACAGTTTTTCAATTTTTAAACAATTTCTTCATTTTTTTTTAACCTATTTTTTGAAAATTTTTCTCTATTAAAAGCTGTATAATTCCATCCACCAACCCTAAGCTTGGCACGTAAATACTTTTCATGTTTGACCATTTCATCACGGATATAAATATCTCACAAGCGGGGATGATCACATCCGCTCTATCCTGGTTGATGCCCAATACATTGATGCGGTCTTTTAACGAAAAGGAGTTTAAATAACTATAGAGCGACTTCAATTTGATGAAAGTTAAAGGCGCGTTATTTTTTTCTTCGGATAGCTTGTATAATTTGTTAATGTTGCCCCCGGTGCCAATACCGTAAACTACCTTAAACTGTTTGGTATGTTCACGCACAAACTCACGCATTTCGTTCCAGGTTTCTTCTTTGTCCTGGTTATCAAGGATGCGTATCGTACCAATATTAAATGATCTTGAACCCAACAATTTTCCCTCAGAAAATAATGACAATTCGGTGCTGCCACCTCCCACATCTATATAAAGATAATTTTTGCTCTTATCAATGCTTTGCTCAGCATGGTTGGAGTAAATAATTTTAGCTTCTTTTTGGCCGGAGACGATCTCAAGGTCAAGATCAGCTTGTTCTTTGATCGTTCTAACAATATCCTGGCCATTTTTCGCCTCGCGCATAGCCGAGGTGGCAAAAGCGATATAATCGGTCACTTTATAAACGTCCATCAGATTACGGAACGCGACCATGGTTTTGACCAGGTCGGTTGCTTTCCTGTCAGAAATGTGCTGCTGTAAAAAAGCATCATCCCCCAAACGCAGCGGAACTCTTATCAGCGTATTTTTTTTAAACGAAACCGATTCATTGTTTTCAATAATATCAGCGATAAGCAATCTTACCGCATTGGAGCCTATATCTATAGCAGCGTATTTCAATGGAATTAATTTTTATTTTTCAGGTAATTGTAAATCTCTATCTGTGCCCGGTTCGGCGTATCACTTTTGGTTTTATGATACTTATTGGTGTTGTGACTATTTATCTCACGTGCCTTAGTATTATCTTCCAGTTGCAGGTCAATAATGTCCCTTATCTCTTTTCTCAGCTCCTTATCATATATCGGGAAGCCTACCTCCACCCGGTTATCAATATTCCTCGTCATAAAATCAGCGGAAGTAAGGTAGATCAGCTCATCGCCCCCATTGCAATAAATATGCACACGCGAATGTTCCAGGTATTTATCTACTATACTGATCACCTCGATGTTTTCGCTATAACCTTTCATCCCAGGTATAAGGCAGCACATCCCCCTGATGATCATCTTGATCTTAACCCCTGCGTTACTGGCCTGGTATAGTTTCGTTATGATCTGCTCATCCGCAAGGCTGTTCATTTTCAATATCATGTAAGCCTTCTTTCCGGCTTTTGCATTTCTTATCTCTGTATCTATCAGCTTATAAATAGCAGGGCGCGAGTCTATTGGCGACACGATCAAATGCTTTAATCCTTTTGGTAAAATATTTTGTTTTAGGGCCTTAAACACTTCAACCAAATCGCCGGTAAGCCTTTTACTTGAAGTGAACAGGGTATGGTCGGCATAAATTTTGGCGGTTTTCTCGTTATAATTCCCGGTAGAGAAACAAGCGTAATGAACAGGTTTTCTTTTTTCGATACGCGTAACCAGGCATATTTTTGAATGCACCTTATAATTGATCACCCCGTAAAGTACATTCACGCCTTCTTCTTCCAGCCTGCTGCTGTAGGTAATGTTATTCTGCTCATCAAAACGTGCACGCAGCTCAACCAGGCAATTCACTTTTTTGCCATTTTTAGCAGCGTTGATCAGCGCGTGTATCACATGCGAGTGATCGGCCAAACGGTATAATGTTATGCTGATCTCTTTAACCTTTGGATCGATAGCTGCTTCGCGCAGGAAATGGATCACATAATCATACGACTGGTAGGGCGTGCTGAGCAAATAGTCCTTTTGGGCTATCATTTCCATCAAACTCTTACCGAAAGACAATCCATTGATCGGTAACGGCGGGTAATATGGATACTCCAACTCAGGGCGGCCCACGTTTGGAAAAGATATAAAGTTTTTGAAATTCAAATACCGGTTACCCGGTATAAGGCTCTCGGCATGCACCCCCATCTTGGTCACCAGGTAGGTAACCATTTCTAACGGCATTTCGGTATCATATAACAAACGCATCGGCTTGCCCTTTTTGCGTTTTTGCAGGCTTTTTGCCAATGCATCAATAAACTTTTCGCTCACTTCTTTATCCAGGTCGAGCTCGGCATCGCGGGTAAGCTGTATGGAGTAAGCCTCAATATTATCGTGGTCAAAGATGAAAAAGATATCCTCCAGCGAGTAACGGATGATATCGTCGATCAGGATAATGAATTTCAGGTTATTAGTATCCGGCAGCACCAGGAATCTCGACAGGCTATCGCGTATCTCAATGAGTGCATAGCGCGATTTTTTGTTTTTAGTGAGTTTAACAAAAAAATACAAGCCCCTGTCGCGCAATTCGGGAAACGGTTGCCCCTCATCCAACATAATGGGAACCAATGTAGCCAACAAGCGCTCGCGGAAATAGCTTTTCACAAAAGCACCACGGGTAACGTTCAGTTGCTTGTCGTTCAACAGAAATATCTTTTCTTCGGCTAATTGCTTCACAATGATATTCTCATACAGGTTGTTGAACTTGCGCTCCTGCTTTACAACAATATTTTTTATCTGGTTTAATATCTTTTTGGGGTTATAGCCTAATAGTTCTTTCGCTTTTTCATTCAGGTTTGATAAGCGGCTTAGCGTGGCCACACGTACCCGGTAAAACTCATCCAGGTTGGATGAGAATATGGCTAAAAACCGTATCCGGTCAATTAAAGGCACTGTAGGGTCCGAAGCCTCCTGCAAAACCCTGTCATTAAAGTATAACCAGCTGATTTCCCTGTTGATTAAAGGTATCCGTTTAATATCCATATAAATACGGCCCGCAAGGCCCCGTTTACAAAACTGCTTATTTATTTGTTAAGTTAATATTAACTAAACTTTAAATAGTGTGTTTTGTGCTTAACATTTTAAATACAAAAATTTAGTACGCAGATCGGCGAGTTTACTCACCCCCTGCCCCCTCTCTCCTTCGGAAAGAGGGGAATGAATCTAATAAAAATACAAAAACCCTCTTTACGGCTTGCCGTAGAGAGGGTGGTCGAGCGAAGCAAAGACCGGGTGAGTCAGCTACCGAGCTTGCTTAATTACACATTTAATTGCCTATGTTTATAATCCTATCCAAAAGGAACCTATTTTTGTAAAATCAAACCATAACTAACCCACCATGCCGACATTTGATATTGTAAGTAAGATAGACGGGCAAACGCTCGATAACGCGATCAATATCGCGAAGAAGGAAATATTGAACCGCTATGATTTCAACGATTCAAAAAGCACCATAGAACTGGATAAAAAAACCAACGTGATCACGATTGTGACTGAGAATGATATGCGTCTTAAAGCGATCAAGGATGCCATCATCAGCCGCATGGTAAAGCAGAACCTCGATCCCTCCTCGTTAGATGACGGCAAGGAGCAATATGCATCGGGTAATATGATCCGCAAGGAAATTAAGATAAAAGAAGGGGTAGATAAAGCGACTGCTTCTAAAATAGTAAAAAAGATAAAAGACAGCGGTTTAAAAGTGCAAGCCTCCATCATGGACGACCAGGTGCGTGTACAAGCTAAAAAAATCGACGATCTGCAGGCGGTGATCAGTTTATGCCGGAAAGAAGATTTCGGGCAGCCTTTGCAGTATATTAATATGAGGAACTGAGTGATTGGCGTGAGGTGGATGGAATCTTTTAAAGAGCCTAAATTAATTTCCTCCTTTTTTTAGCATAAATCCATAGGTTGGTACAGCTGTTTTTCCATCAGGTATTTTGTTATAAGCTTTAAGAAAAACATATTTGTTATTTTTATCAATTCCTGGGAAGACTTTTACTATCTCCTTTTTGATTTGATCATTTTCTGCTTTCAAATCGACGATATCAGCTAATTGAATTGTTGTCAGGTATTTGATGAGTGGAAAAACACCTTCGGTCGTCACTATAGGCTCTACCCCAAATATTTGTGGAGATGTGTTAAGCGCGTTGATTTTTAGAGGGAAAGCAATCTTCATCTTAGCCTCTCCGGCAAGTTTACGATTGAACTCCATCATTTCAGATAGTTTAAAGTAAACAAACGCATTGTTTGCAGGTAATGATGTTTGCTGCGCCAAATTGATATTTATACCAGCGTCTATCAAATCACCATTGGCGAAATCAATCTTGGATTGTTTATAGAAATCAATTGAATTCTTTTCAAATATTTTGTAGGGCCCAAATCGTATCGTATTAAGTTCCCAAGTATTTCCATATTTACCGTAGATACAGGTGAATAGAAATTCACGATTCTGTCTTTTATATATTATAAGTGAAATGTATGTTTCTTTCGTTAAAATAGAATAATTGATTTTGTAATCATTATCCTCTGACATACCTTTAAAAATAGTTGATGTTCCACCAACCTGTGAGTTATTTATTAAATACTCATCGAGTAGTTCATAGTTCTTAGTGTCAATTATTGGATGGATTTGATTCATTAAATCCTGAATAGAGTTTCCAGCTATTTTCTTTAAAGTATCGGAAAATAGAGAAGTCAATTTTTGTGCATTTCCTTCATTAAAACAGGCAATTACCTCGTTGTCCAATAATTCAATTTGGTTCCTTGACTTTGAATCAATATCGTGGTTCCAATTAGCTGAAAACATTGATACGCCAGTTTTCTGTTGAGCAGAACATGACATTGTTATTAGTAGTCCAACAATTGACGAGAAAAATATTTTCATGCGGATAAGGTTTTGAATCAAATATACTGAATAGTCATGTAAACTTGTTTCAATCCGACAGAAATCTGGTGCGATTCGACTTTAACCGATCACACTCATCATGTAGTTAATCGCATCCGGGGAATGTAATGCCTCAGTTGATTCCAGCGTAATTGCAGCAATTTCAGAGGCCCGTTCACGCATTTGTTTTTCATACGATGCAATTGCCGAGTGCAGGTCTATAAAATCATCGCTTAGCAGACATTGGCTAAGTTCCAATGCATCCAGCATCGCCATGTTTACACCTTCCCCAGCATAGGGCGGCATCAGGTGCGCGGCATCACCCAGCATAGTGATATTTGGCTGTGCTTCCCAGGTCTGATCCAATGGCAAACAATATTGCGGACGTGGTACAAAACTACTGCTGGCGTTTTCAAATAATTCGTACCATATACTGTCCCAACCTGCGTATTCTGCTTTAAACCAGGCCAGCACTTGTGCTTTATCTGCAAAGTCGATCCCACATTCGCGAACCCAGTTTTCTTCTTTTTTAAAACCGGGATAAAACACCAGGCTGCCATCGCCTTTGGAGCTTACAATTAAACTTTTACTATCGCCCATAGCAAAAATTTTACCACCGTTTAGCAGCTTGTGCATTTTTGGGCTTGCGGTTTCTGAATTGTAAACAGCTCCTTCCACTGCAGTTACCCCAACGTAGAAAGGTTTTATTGGGGTGATGTACGGGCGTATCTTTGAGTTCGCCCCGTCGGCAGCGATCACGATATCGGCATAAGCTTCATCGCCGTTTTTAAACTGCAGCTTCCAGGTATTATTCTGTGATGAAAGCGATTCAAAGTGGCTGCCCCATACAACGGTACCGGGCAGTAACGAATCTAAAAGGATCTGTTGCAGCGGGCCGCGATCAATTTCGGGCCTGACTGCCTCACCCCTTTGATCGGCCTCGTCATCAAAAACAATATTTCCGCTTTTATCTGCGATGCGCAGTTTATCTGCACCGGGGCGATAATTAGCCATAAAAGCTTCCATCAATCCGGCCTCCTGCAAAGCTCTTAACCCCGACTCCTCATGCAGATCAAGTGTAGCGCCTTTTGCGCGGGCATCCTTATTTATATCTCTTTCATAAACTTTTACATCGGCGCCGTTCATTTGCAAAAGCCTGGCCAATGTTAAGCCACCCGGGCCCGCGCCCACAATAGCTATGTTTTTGTCTTTAATGTTGTTCATTCAGTTGTATGATTGTTTAATTAAGATAGACGATTATCTTTCGATAACATTTTAAACAAAATGAAAATTATTATAGACCTAACAACACTTTTTGGGGATATAGTCAACAAAAAAACAACCTAACTTACAATCCAGCACGACATGGTTAATGCCTGCTGGTCAAACTAATAACTCAATCTATTGTTATCACATCTAAATCAAAAGATCATGAGCTTATTAATGCGGGTTTTATTAGGGGGTATTGCAGGCTGGTTGGCCGGGAAATTGATGAAGGGTGATGGCTATGGAATTATAGTTGATATTATATTAGGCCTTATCGGCGGATGGCTCGGTGGTCATGTTTTAGGGTGGCTGCACGTACATACAGGAGGAGACATAGGTTATCTTGTTACAGCGTTTATCGGCGCCGTAATATTGGTATGGATCTCAAGATTAATAAAAAGGAGATATTGACCGGAGGATTGGATTAGGTGTAAAAAAAAGCCGCTCCAAATATCGGGGCGGCCTTCATCAAACTAAACCAACAACTTACTATGAAAACAGTCTTAAAGTTTTCAGAAACAGGTTGCCACCATTTCTGAAGCTTGTATTTCTTCCGGGGCCGTGAACCTTACGCCAACACTAATCAATCAACAGGTTCCAGGCACCCGGTCAAATTATTTAACAGCTATTTCTCTTGATTGAAATTTAGCTTCTTCCTTTTTTGCTACGCTTAAGCTTAAAACACCGTCGTTGTATTGAGCGTCGATTTTAGCCTGGTCAGCAGTTTCAGGCAAGGTAAACGACCTTACGAATGAATTGTAGCTGTACTCGCGTTTGCTATATTTCTTGCTTTCGTCAACATTTTCAACCTTCTTTTCAGCAGAAACGCTTAATACGTTCTTGTCAAGGTTGATCTTAAAATCTTCTTTCTTTAAACCGGGAACTGCTAATTCGATATGAAATTCGTTTTCAGTTTCGGCGATATTAACCGCAGGGATCTTATTGATAAACCTGTCGTTCAAACGTGAGTCGTTGATCAGTGAATCAAATACATCGCTGAACCATGGGTTCACTGCATTTTTTTGTCCGTTGTTAAATTTTACCAGTGTCATATTTGTAGTCTTTAGAATTTATCTTTTATTAATTTTTTACCTTCGTCGCTGATATATCAACTGTTATACCAACGGTTATAATTCAATATTTGCGGACAATATGTCTGTGAATTATTTTTAATGCAGACATACTGACATAAAATGAGCGAAAATTTAGCAGATTATAAATTCAGAACACCAGTCCCTATCCGTTTTTCGGATATTGACGCCTATGGCCACGCGAATAACGCGGTTTATTTAACCTACTTTGAAGTAGCACGTTCAAACTACTGGCAAGAAGTAGTAAAATGGGATTGGAACGCCATTGGCATTATACTGGCCAAATCGGAGGTCAACTATTTAAAGCCTATCACTCTACAAGATCAGATCGTTTGCTATGTACGTACCACGCGCATAGGCAACAGCAGTTTTGATGTGATGCACGTGATAGTAAAGCTGACTGAAAATGGCGAGGAGATTTGTACCACCGGCAAAACCGTGTGCATCAGCTATGATTATAGTATCAATAAATCGGTAAAGATACCTGATGAGCAGCGAGCAAGAATGATTGCGTATGATGAACCAGGGATGATATTGAATTCTAATTGAGGTGCGGTTTCACCTAAATCCCCTCCAACCGCGTGCCGCCTTAGCTTTAGTGGTGGCGCAAGGAGAGGACTTTAAAAGCTTACCCCAACCTCTCTCCCTTGGAGAGAGGTTGGGGTAAGGCTTATTCTTCATGCAAAGCAACTGCCGGTAAGATCCCTGCGGCCTGCCTGCCAGGATAAAGCGAACAAACCAATACCAGTAAATAAATAAATATGATCGATAAAAGCATTGCCACAATATAGACACTTGCCTGCAGACTGAACACGTTCAATAATGGAAATTGCACAGCGAAGAATGTCCCAATTATTAACGACAGCGTTGCAAGTATAAGCGACTCATACACCAACTGTGATGATACCGACCGCCCCGACGCTCCTATTGCACGACGTAAACCTATTTCGCCTCTGCGCTTATTGATATTGTACCACAACACGCCAAATAATCCTAGAGCCACATTAATTACCAGGAAACAAGCTACAATTAAGGTTACGATCATCGGCACTACATAAAAAAGGTTGGTGCTTTTCAGCTTATTAGGCATGTGCTCGATCTCTATGTTCGAGTTTTTCATGTAATTGGCCAGTGTTTTATATAACCGTCCTTCAAATGCGGCATCAGCATCCGGGGTAACATGTATCATTATTTTCCCCAACCAGTGAAACGAACCTGTATCCGTTCTTTTATAAATGGCAGCCCTTGGGGGTGCGTAATCGCCTTTCGCTTTAACGCCTTGTATTACACCAATTACCCGCATGTCGTTTTTATTAGCTTCCGAGCCTACCAGTTTTCCAATAGCCTCTTCTGTGCCAAACAGTTTTTCCTTCAGATCCTCATTAATAATAACTGGTTGGGTCTTTGCAACGGCATCCGCTTTATTAAACCATCTGCCTTCCACTAACTTCATATTTAAAGTGTTCTTGTAGCTATCCTCAACAGTATATTGATCAGAACTTGGACTTGCATTTTTGTAATGAACATCCCCTGTCCATTGGTTTTGAAAGAAAGGAACGTTATCACTGCAAAAACTGATTTCCTTTACCTGGGGCATTGATTTAATGGTTTGCCTCAAGTTTTCATAAAAAATATTGAGCGAATCGGTGCTTTTTGGATTGTAGGTGTTGTTATAGTCAACCACCCACAAATTCTGATAATCTAAACCAATGGGTTTTTTATAGTTATTATAATAATATACGATAAGTGTAAACACTGCGAATATGACCAGGAACGAGACCAGCATCTCGGACATCAATAAAAAGTTTTGTTTCTTTTTATTCCAGATCAGTTTAAATAAATGCTTGAACATAATATGTTGATTTAAATGATTTGACAAAAATTTATTGCGCTTTTAAGGCCGTAACCACGTTTAGTTTTGACATACGCCATGCAGGGTAAACACCCGATAATAATCCAAACACTAAACAAACCAACAGGCCGATAAATAATACGGTAAAATTGATGGTTAGCTCGAGGTTGGCAATTAAGTTGGCGCTGTTGATCACCTGCAGGGCAATGACAGAGAGAATCACCCCTATCACTCCGCCTAATAAAGTGAGAATGATATTTTCGACTATAAACTGGTAAACCAATGTATGTGATGAGGCACCGAATGCCTTACGCACTCCGATCTCGGATGAGCGCTCCATGATGCGGGTGATATTTATATTAACCAGGTTTAACGTGGGTAAAATCATCAATATAAAAACAAAAATGCTTATGGCTGTGACAGCGATAAATGTACCCGAGTGATTTTCATCACCACTATCTACATACGACGTGACATACGGATCGGCATGGCTGTAAATATGATCATAATTCTTATCAGTGATGGGCAGCCTTTTCACCATCTCATCATATTCATTATGCATTTTATCTATGTCATCTTTTGAGTTAGCCAGTAAAATACCGAAATATCCCCCCTGGTAACTTTTATTAGTTTTATATCCCCCGTCTTTAGCCACAGTATAAGGCAAGTAAATATCACTATAGGTCATATAACTGGTGATTGGCACATTTTCGACAACACCAATTACCCTGTATTTTACGTTATCAGCCTCAATGTATTGACCAATTACAGAAGAGACATCGCCAAAGTATTCGTTTTTCATATCTTTTGAAATAACAGCCACTTTCTCAGCATTATCTACCTGTTGCTTATTGAATGCCTTCCCTTCCAAAAAATCGTATTCCAATATATCCCAATATTCAGCATTGGTATATTTGTAATTAACTACTATCTTTTTGTTATTGACGTAGGTATTAGTCTCGTTAAAACCTGATGAAATAGCAATTTTAACCGGGGTTTTTAAGGTGCCGGCATAATGAGTTAAAAAATAAAAAGATGGCGGCCCCGAAGATGTGTACCCTTTGCCTATCATTGATATCCGGGAAACATATAATGATCGGTCTCTTTTTTTATCAGGATAATTGTCACCAACCACCTTATCAATAAAAGCGGTTAAAACCAGCAGTATGGTCAACGTAAAGCTGATACCGAAAAGGCTTATAAAAGTGAAGAACTTTCTTCGCCTTAAAACTGCTATGGCTATTTTGAAATAATTTTTAAGCATAATATTTAGTTTTAAGGTGATTACTGAACCTGTGAACCATCAAATAAGCGCACTAAACGGTGTGTCTTTTTAGCCATGTTTTCATCATGTGTAACCATGATAATGGTTGTACCATCCTGCTGGTTAAGCTGTATCAGGATATCCATAATTTCGTTCCCCATGGCGCTGTCCAGGTTTCCGGTAGGCTCATCTGCCAAAATAATTTCTGGTCTGCCTACAATGGCTCGGGCTATGGCTACACGCTGTTTTTGCCCACCCGAAAGCTGCGAGGGGAAGTGCTTAACACGGTTAGACAAACCCACTTTGGCCAGTGCTTCGGTTGCCAGTTGCTTTCTTTCTTTAGCAGTTGTATCGCGGTACAATAAAGGCAACTCTACATTATCTAATACCTGAAGATCATTGATCAAATGGTAGCTCTGGAAAATAAAACCGAGCTTTTTATTACGGAATTGGGCAAGCTGTTTGTCAGATAAGTTGGCTGTCTTTTGGTCATCGATCCTGATCTCACCTTTTGATGGCTCATCCAATAGACCTATAATATTAAGAAGGGTGCTTTTGCCGCAACCGGAAGGCCCCATAATGGATAAAAATTCGCCTTTAGCTACTTCGAGGCTCACCTTGTTAAGTGCTAATGTTTCAACCGTATCAGTACGGTAAACTTTTTCAATGTTTTGTAAATTGATCATATTCTGATGGTTATTGGGTTTTATTTATAATTTATTTTCTCGTTTTTTTCAAAATCATATAGTGACAGGTAACGCAGTTGGTAATACGCCCCCCAAAAATCGCGGAGTGCTGCAACATAATCCCGTTTGGCCTGGTCGTTTTCCTGGAAGGCAATGCTGAGGTCAGTGATGCTCAGGTTGCCTAACACATAGCGTTCTTTGGCTATTTTATACTTTTCACCGGCGATACTGTCGGCTTGGGCGGTAAGGCCCACCTGCTCCTTCATCTGGTTAAACAGAGTCACCTGTGTTACAATTTGCTGCTTAAAGGTTTGTTTATCCTGTTCCACTGCATACTCTGTAAATTGCTCATTAGCTTCGGCGGTTTTTATTTTTGATTTCGACCTTCCCCAGTCCAATACCGGTATAGCAAATGTAAGTTGCAATAATTGCTGGTTTTGTGGCGACCGATAAACCGCAGGTATATTTGATGCGGTATTTGAAAACCCCAGGTTGGCTGTCAACGATGCAGTGAGGCCCGTTTGTCCTTTTGCTATCGCTACATCACGCTTTGCTTCGGCTATACGGCGCACAAATGCGATCGCATCTGATCGATTGGCGTAAGCTTCAGCTAAAACACTGTCGGCAGATATGGTCATCTGACTGATTGTTTCCGGCACCGTTAGAGCTATCCGCGCATCACCCTCCTGGCTGATGTAACTGCGCAGGGTAAGCGTGGCAATTTCCATGTCGCGCTTAGCGGTGCCGGCCGCTTTTTTGGCATTCAGCAATTCCAGTTGAAGTTGTAATATCTCGTTCCGGGTTATTTTACCCAGCTCAAATTTGGTATTGGCAATCTTCAGGATATTTTCAGTATTGGTATAATTTGTTTGTGCTATTTGCAGGTTAACCTGGGCCAGCAGCAGATCGAAAAAGTAACCGGTTGCGGTATACGATATTTGTTCCTGTGCCTCGATATAAGCCTGTTTGCTTTCGTTGTATAATAAAGGCTGTATCTTTTTGTCCCATTTTAGGCTATTAAACTGGCCTAAAGGCTGGCTGAGACCTATTGCATAAGGCACTCCATTATATAATGTATTATGCCGGTCAAAATCGTCAAAGCGTTGTAATTGACTTTCGCCATAAATAGTGGCCCCCGTAGCGGTAATACTCTGACTGAAATTGAGCGTCACTTGAGAGTTATCATTATGTATCGGCTGAAACAATATGGTTCCGTTTGGTTGCAAAACCTGTAATTCAGTTTTACTGTATCCCGGTAAATTACCGCTTAATGATAGCTGGGGCTGATAATTTGATTTGTAGGTACGCCACTGCCAATATTTGGTTTCGCGAGTGGTAACGGCCTGTTTTGAGGCAATGGAATTGCCTTTTGCCAGTTCAACTACATCGCGAAGCGAAAGGCGTATGGTATCCCCTCCTGAGCAAAAAGCTGTGGTGCTGTATAGCAGGAATAATATGATGTATATGTATTTCATTTTGTCTTTAAATAAACTTTACTCCCCCTTAATCGTCAATTCTTTTGAATTTTTAAACTCACTCATATCTGAGGTGATCACCACATCGCCGGGCTTAACGCCATCCTTCAGCTCCATAAAATCAAAATTGCTGAGACCGGTATGCACGCTATGCCTTTCGGCCTTGCCATTGCTGACCACGAAAATATCCTGCGGACTTGCCCCTTTAAATGCCGGACCGTTGGCCACACGCATTACTTTGCTGTGTACCGATGTTACCAGGTAAACATCCACTTTCATATTGGGCCGAAGCTGTTTGTTATTGCGCTCTTCCAGTTGAATATCAAAAGTGATGATGCCGTTCTGTACAGAAGGGTAAACATTAGATACACTACCCCGCAACTGAGTATCATTAATGCGGATAATAACCGGCATACCGTTGTGCAACTGGTCGAGGTAATTGTCAGACAGGCTTCCTGTCACTTTAAAGCTGCTCAGGTCGGCTATGCGGGCAAGTGTTTCGCCCTGGCTTATATTGGCGCCAATGTTTTTGTTTACATAAGTCACAACGCCACTGCGGGTAGCTACTATGTTGGCCAAGTCCAATTTACGCTGTAATTCGTTGAGGTCCCTTTCTTGTATGGCAGCAGCTATTTCAGCCTCCTTTTCCTCTAATAGCATGGTTTGTTGCTTATTTTTGATCTCGTTCTCCAACTGTTTCTTCTCCAATTGGGCCACTTTAAGGTTTAGCTCAGCTTGTTCGATATCCTCACGAGTGCCACCGCCTGCCTTAAATAGACGCTTTGCATTTTCAACCGCATCTGTCAGGTTGCCAATGCGCAGTTGCTTAATATCATTGTTGGATTGTATATCGAAGAAACTTTTGTTGAGGTCGAGCTTTAGTTTGCTGATCTCGTTCTTCTTAGTTTCTAATTCAAATTTCAGCTTGGCATAATCGTTTTCGGCAGCTGATTTGTCGAGTGTCAAAACCGACTGCCCCGTATTTACCTTTTTGCCGGCATCCATTATTACATTCTTGATGGAGGCATTGATTGGGCTGGTGATCACCTCTTCAAATTCGGGTAAAACCTCGCCGGTGGCATTTAGGGTATTTTCTACATTACCCACCTGAACCTTAGCTGTAGTTATTTCAGATTGTGATACGGAAGACTTGAGGTAAGCCCTCATCAACCATATACAAAGAGTCAATATAGCTATCGCTATCAACCCAATTATTATTCCTTTTTTGCGTTTTTGCTTTACAACTTCTTCTGTGATCTCGGTATCCATATACTATATCTTTGCACAGTACCTTGCAATACCTATACCAAAGTTAGATAATTAAATATCAGATATTTATAAAACATCCGTTCTAAAAAAGTGATCGATATCGGACAGATTATTTGATTTTGGACACTGTAAGCAATTCATTACAAGACTAAAGCCGGGTATTTATTGCTGCTTATTATCCGTTGGGAGGTGAATGGGATATCGCAACCAAGCAAGGTAATTGAGATGAGGTAAATGCTATTGCAAAGGCTTTATATGGATAGAGAAAATATCCTTCAAAGCCCGCTTAGCCGCATGATAACCGCACATGCCATGCACTCCGCCGCCGGGTGGCGTGGATGAGGAACAGATATAAATTCCTTTTGCCGAAGTGCGGTAAGGCGACCAGCGCAAAGCAGGCCGGGTAAATAATTGGCCCAGATCGATAACACCGCCATTGATATCGCCTCCGATATAGTTGGGATTGTATTCTTCTACTTGCACAGTATTCATCACACGCTTTGCTAATATCATATCCCGGAAACCGGGTGCAAAACGTTCTATTTGTTTTTCAATGGCTTCCGTCATATCTTTAGTAGAGCCATTGGGTACATGGCAATAGGCCCATGCCGTATGCTTGCCTAACGGCGCTCTTGAGGGATCAAAAAGGCTTTGCTGGGCCAGTAAAACAAATGGTTTTTCGGGATGACCGCCATCCCAGGTTAATTGTTCGTTAGATACTATTTCGGCCAATGTGTTACCAATATGAACTGTGCCCGCTTCCCTGCATTCATTGGCGATGAAAGGAATAGGACCGTCCAGCGCCCAATCTACTTTAAAAACCCCCATACCGTAACGGTAGCGCTGCAACTGCCATTTGTAGATGGATGAGAAACGATGCCCAGCTATCTGCAAAAGCTGTTTTGGTGTAATATCAAACAGCACAGTATGAGCCGATGGAAGTTGGCTCATAGATTGAATATAAGTATTGGTTTCGATCTTCCCTCCTATGGAAACAAAGTACGAGGCCAAAGCATCAGCAATTTTTTGAGATCCGCCTTTGGGAATGGGCCATCCCTTCAAATGCCCTGCCGACATTAATACCAGGGCAGCTGCGGCCGTGCTTAACTTAGTAAGTGGTTGCATAGAATGTGCAGCCATACCTGTGAACAACCCCTTGGCTTCCTCAGTTTTAAAACATTTTGCTACTGAAGTAGCCGACCTTAAACCCATCAACCCAAACCAGGCCATAGCTATAGGGTGTTTTGGAAAGCGCAAAGGCCCGAGCACATCCGTGGCAATTGATGGCCAGTTATTTACTATAGGTTGTAACAGATCGACATAAGACTGCTGATCGACGCCAAGTAAAGCGGCTGTCTCATTTACAGCCCCATTTAATATCACGGCATTACCATTATCAAAAGGGTGCGCGGCATTTATTCCGGGATAAACATATTCCAGACCATGCGCTGAAAGCGGAAGTGTTTCAAAAAAGGGTGAAGCTGCAGCCAGCGGATGGATAGCCGAACAAATATCATGCAGGTAACCCGGCAGCGTCAATTCAGCCGATCGTAGGCCACCACCTATAGTATCTTTACCCTCAATCAATAATACTGAAAGTCCGTTTTGCTGTAATAGAATTGCTGCTGCAAGCCCATTAGGCCCCGAGCCAACCACTACTGCATCAAAATCACGTTTTTCCAGCTTCATTGATTTGGCCCGGATGATTTAGATTCCCTAAAGTTGAGAATATTCGGTCGGATGGAGAAAGATTATCTCCGCCTTTGATACATTATGCTGGTATTCGGGCATTGCTGATAACGTTTTCCATTCCGGGTCATTTGAAAAAGTATCCCAATGCTTATCCCGGTCGGCCTTATTTTCAAAGGCAGTCATATACATCAGGTTGGGCATGTGACTGCCTATCAACACGTCTGCATAAAATATCGCGTTAAATTTTAGTCGGGAAAATAGTAATGTCTCGCCTCCCTGGTTAAACATCTTTACTTTACTAAGATGATATTTTTGCGTAGGGCTCTCATAGCTTCGTAGTTCGTAAATGCGATCAATTTTATTAGCTGTCAACTCCGGCTTTGCTGAAATTGGCCATCTCGGGAAAGCACGTAAAATGACCGTTTCAAAACGAGTATAAGGTGCATCATTATATGTGGCATCCAGGAAATCTTTTGCATCGATAAGATATTGCTGATCTTTCATTAATCGTTTGTCTATTTTTTGCAGAAGGCCGTACCTGCGGAATGTACTCAACACATAGATGCGCCTGTCAGTTGTATCTTGTTCCAGTGTCTTAAATACCCCTATCTCCCAGGCACTTGCACGCCCCGATGCAGGTATATAGGCATTTTTCAGGTAGGTGTCGAGCTTATCTTCCTGCGATTTTGTTTTGTAATGATAAATCTTTAGCTGATAATAACACCGCGGTGGTTCTGTAGCTTTTGCCGAAACAGTGAAACATAGCAAAAATATCAGGCAGATAATTCTTAAATCGTTAACGTTTATTTTCATTGATCAGCACTTATCTTGCCCATTTACTTACCAGCATTTTCATAAAATAGCCACCTACCACACTCCGGGCCTGAAAACCGACCTGCTTCCCTGTAGTTGTTTCATGCCAATCGCTCAAAGGAACTCTTGAAGGTGTTTCTATAGTATATTTATAAACAGGCTCTGTTAATGCTTTAAAATGATACATGCTATTACTTAACGATGCTGTCCATAATATCCAGTCGGATTTTGTGTAGGTTTTCCGGCTATCTAAAGGCAATCCGTATTTTTTTTGTTTGGTAAGATAATACCTTACCTCTTTATCAGAAACCTGCTGAGGAAACAAATGCAACCCAAGCACCTTGTCCCAAACCAAATTGTATTTCTGGCTCCAGGTATTTTTGTTACCGAACACCAGTGAATAATGATTCCCCGCATCCGCCATTTTCATCCATTTACCAGCCATTGCTACTGCTATGTTCCGGTATCTTACAGCCTCCGGGCCTTTCCCTAATTGTTCGGCCATCTTTGCATAGCAGGCAATACCTTCAATTGCTTTTATGGAGAGATTGGCGTTGTGGGCCAGATGCCCTGCAAAATCATCCGTACATAATTGATTGGCCGGATCAAGACCTGCTTTAACCAGGTAATTGGCCCAGGTAGTTAATGTTTCCCAATGCGCTTTTGCATAATCAGGCTTTTTTTCAGCTTTTACGATGGCATCCGTCAGGATAAGCATATTGCCCGATTCTTCCACCGGCATATCTTCACCATAAGTTTGCCCGGTTGCTATCGGGTAAGTACCCAGATCATGTGCCGCAAAGCCCTTTTTCCATTTGCCGCTCTCACTATAAAAGAATATCCCGTTCAGCATCCCTTCCATAAACCGTGGGTTATATAATAAATATAAAGGAGCCGATGGGTAAGTAACATCAACCGTATTGATGGAGCCATTACTGAAATTCTCTTTCGACAGGAACAGGATGTCACCATGCGGACTTTTGCACAAGATGTGGGCCGCTATGCTTTGCCGGTAAGCCAGCACACACAGTTTTGCATAATGATCCCCACCTGCCTTTACTGCGTCCTGGTACATTGATCTGTTAAATACATCGCACTTCCTCATTACAAGGGGATACTCCAATTCGGCACGGCTCAACACCTTCTCCATTTTTGTACCCTCGGCTTCCCACCAGGGTTTTAATTGTATATCAAAATATTGTACGGAGAATATATCATCATAACCCAGCTCAATATGGTTCTCTGTAAATGATCTTCCTACCGCCCCGAAAGATAATATCGTATTCAGATATAAACCCTTTCCTTTTATTGTATCTGTGTTGTTGATCACCCTGGAAGGAAATGGGTCGCTCGCCTCATTACTATGTGAAATATATTGCACGGCGTTTTCTGATTTCAGTACGGCCATATTCATATATCCCCAATCTATACGCAGGTCATCCCCCTTCTTTTTAAGTACTGGCTGCTCAATAGTGCCCGCTTTCAAAATGGATAACTTGCCAGATAAAAACATTTCGGCGCCTACTTCCTGGAAAGGTTTATTAACCGCGATGTTTGAAGATGCACCTATAGATACCTTTATATTATGGCGACCGCCATCATTTGACCGCACTTTACAGGTGATGTATGATATCGGCCTGGTAAAAACATCCATATCGGTAAGCAACAATGGCGATGTAAAGGTTAGCAGCAGATCAGCTTTGCCACATCTGAATTTATATTTCGTTTGCGTGGCGTTCATTTCAACACTGGTTTGTTTTGCCAATTTTATGTTGGCGTTAGGTTTCTGCTTCACCATATCAACCAAACCTACATCAAGCCATGCTGCCCCTGCTGTATTGGCACAATGAATAGCCAGTATGTTGTCGCCAGCTTTTAGCTTCTTCTTTACCTCGTCCTTTATAGGTATCAGTTCAAAATCGCTCGTCCAGCCAATATTGCTAAATATCTTTTCACCATTCAGATAAACATCTACATTATCATCATGGTAAAGTTTCAGAAAAAGCCGGTCTATATTGGTATTATCAAGGGTAAAGGTTCTTCGTACCCAAATATCTTTGGTTGTCCATAATGTTTTGGCCTGGGTTTTATCATCAGTAAATGGAGCTGTCCCTGTTGCCCAACTATCGTCGTTAAATTGCGGCAAGGCCCATCCGTTTGCAGGGGCAGTTTCTGTATATTTACATTCCCAGGGAACTTCATCCGAGGCTGGCAAAATTGTTTTGTATATTACAGGTTCTTTACCCATAAACCGGTAAACATCCCCGTCAACTTTTATAAAACCCAGCAGGGATTGATCCTTGCCCGTCCAATGTTTGGTTGGAGCAGCATTTAAAGTATCATTGAATGACCAGATACTGAAATAGGTATTATGGGTAATTAAAGGGTATGCAGGCGCTTTTTGCACCTGTGCCTTAATAAATCCACATGAAAATACCAGGAGAAACAATAAAAGCGGCTTTTTCATTGATAAGTATTTGTGTTAAAAAACGGAAGACTGGTTAATTGAAACAAATATAAATTTTTAATAATGTCTCAAAGAGAATATAAAATCTAAATTATTCTAAAATAAATTAAAACTGAGAATTGGTTTATTGTGACATCTCTTAGCTGCATAAATTGCAAAAAAAGTACTATAGCTTTATAAATGTAATTTATAATTTAGTAAACCCAATTAAAGTGTAAACCAAACACCGATCTTATGATAATATATAAATTCCGCTGGTTTGTTTGTGCCCTCTTTTGCGCAGGCCTGTTTAGCATAAATGCAAATGCCCAAACTAATCCATTGGGAATATTTGATGGCCAGGCAGACGTGGGACCAGTTAAACATAAAGGCAATGCCACCTATGACACCACCTCACAGCAGTATCATTTAACAGGTTCAGGTGCAAACATTTGGGGTACACATGATGAGTTTCATTTTGTGTGGAAAAAGATGACCGGGGATTTTATACTGCGCACTAATGTCAGATTTATAGGTAAAGGCGTGGAGGCCCATCGCAAAATAGGTTTGATGATCCGTTCATCATTGGATACCAACTCCAAACATATTAACGCTGTGGTACATGGCGATGGGTTGACTTCCTTACAGTTCAGGCGTACTGTCAGCGGCATTACAGAAGAAAAGAAATTTACTTTAACCGGCGCCGATGTTATCCAACTGGAAAGAAGCGGGTTTACCTACACCATGTCGGTGACGCATAAAGGCGAAACCTTTGTTACTGAAAAGATTGACGATCTTGATCTGGGCGAGGAGGTGTATGTGGGCCTATTTATTTGTGCGCATAACCCTGATGTTACCGAGCAGGCCATATTTAACAATGTACGTATCGTAGTGCCCGCCCCTAAAGGCCTTGTGCCTTATAGAAATTATATCGGGAGCAGTATAGAGATACTCGACCTGGCAAATCAAAACAGTAAGATCATTTACCAGATATCCAGCTCTTTACAAGCGCCAAACTGGACAAAAGATGGTAAATCATTGATCTTCAACCGGGATGGGCTGCTTTATAATTTCAACCTGGCAACATTGACACCAAGAGTGATCAATACTGGCGTAGCCTTGCATAATAACAACGACCATGTGATATCTTTTGATGGCAAAATGCTCGCTGTAAGTAGCGGCAATGGCGAAAATGGCGCTTCTGTAGGTTTTACATTGCCCATTGATGGTGGCGATGCTAAACAAATAACGCCTACGGGTCCGTCTTATATGCATGGATGGTCGCCTGACGGAAAATATATTGTATTCTGCGGTGATCGCAACGGCAATTTCGATGTGTATCGTATCCCGTCAGGGGGCGGCCCCGAAGTGCGGCTAACCGATGCAAAAGGCCTTGACGATGGCCCCGAATACAGCCCCGATGGCAAATACATCTATTTTAACTCCGTACGAAGCGGTCTGATGCAGGTATGGCGTATGAAAGCCGATGGCAGCGAGCAAACACAACTTACCAATGATGATTATAACAACTGGTTTCCGCATGTTTCTCCAGACGGCAAGTGGATCGTATATATCACCTTTTTAAAGAACGAAGTATCGCCAGGCGATCATCCTTTTTACAAACACGTTTATTTAAGGGTGATGCCAGTAGGCGGCGGGCCATCAAAAGTGGTAGCCTACCTTTATGGTGGGCAGGGCACTATCAATACCCCGTCGTGGGCCCCTGATAGCAAACACCTGGCATTTGTAAGTAATTCAAATCTTTTGTTCCCGGTATTCCCGATAGGTCAATAATCATTTTTAAACATACCTCTAAAAAACACTGATAAAATGGATAATTCGCGCAGAGATTTCATAAAGAATACCGCTTTAGTAGTAGCAGGTTCGGCCTTACTTTCAGATACACTTTTTGCATCTCCTAAAAAGATCGAACGGTTAGGGATACAACTTTATTCGATACGTGACGCCATGAAGAAAGACCCTAAAGGATCACTCAAAAAGCTGGCAGATATGGGATACCAGCATGTGGAGCACGCCAATTATGTGGACAGGAAATTTTATGGCTACACAGCTAAAGATTTTAAAAAGATATTATACGACCTGTTCCTCCTGATGCCAAGCGGACATACGGTAATGACTGCCAACGACTGGGACACGAGCAAAAATGATTTTACAGACAAATGGAAATATACCATAGAAGATGCCGCTGAAGTTGGCCAACGCTATGTGATAAGCCCCTGGTTGGATGAAAGCTTACGTGGTGATAAAGATGGGCTATTACGTTTTATGGAACAGTTTAATAAATGCGGCGAATTATGTAAAAAATCGGGGATGAAGTTCGGTTATCATAATCACAACTTCGAGTTCAGCACCAAAATTGGCGACATTACATTATATGAATTTATTATCCAAAACACCGACCCGGCCCTTGTGGCCCAGCAAATGGATATAGGTAATATGCTTGGTGCTGGCGGTAACGCTCTCGATCTGCTAAAAAAATATCCTAACCGTTTTGAACTGATGCATGTTAAGGATGAAATAAAAAGTTCTGAACCCGGTAATATGGATGGGTACGATAGTACTATTCTTGGAGCAGGGGTAATGCCGGTAAAAGAGATCGTAAAAACTGCAAGAAAAATTGGCGGCACCTCGCAATTCATTATCGAACAGGAATCGTACCAGGGTAAAGATCCTTTCGACTGTGTAAAAATTGATTTACAAATGATGAAAAAGTGGGGATTTTAACTAATTCTTCCATAAATTACCTCCTGATTAATTGTGAGCAAGAGATGTGAAAGAGAATTTTCCGGTTTTTTTTACGTTTCCATTTAATAGTGTCAATTATACATCTATATTGCCCTCAATAAATTGAGAAGTTTTACGAATAATAATTCTATTGAATTTTAATATGAACCAGGTACATGCGTGTAAAAATGTATTTGTTACTGATAGGACAAACGTGACATCTATATCATGCCAAGATCTATCACTTACTTACATGGCATTTACAGCCAGGGCGGTTCGTCATGCAGTTAGTGAAATGCAAAAGGGGAATATTTAGAGCATTTTCAGTTGAAAGCCGTTATTGTGTTAAAAAAACACAATCAATATTTGTTCGATAATTTTTTGTTCATACTTTAGTCGGAGTAACCAATTTAACTATATATCTATGTCTACAAATACGTATGACGCCATCGTCATTGGCTCAGGGATCTCGGGCGGATGGGCTGCAAAAGAATTAACTGAAAAAGGCCTTAAAACTATCATGTTGGAGCGTGGCCGCAATATTGAGCACATAAAAGACTATGTTAACGCAAATAAAGCCCCCTGGGAATTTGCGCATAGAGGTGGTCGCACCACTCAAATGGTAAAAGATTATCCTGTACTAAAACGCGACTACCCGCTCAATGAAACCAACCTGGATTATTGGGTTAACGAAAAAGAAAGTCCTTATGTGGAAGTAAAGCGTTTCGACTGGTTCCGTGGTTATCACGTAGGCAAAGCTATCGCTGGGCGGATGTGGATTTTGAAGCCAACGCTAAAGATGGTGTTGGTGTTGACTGGCCTATCCGCTATAAAGACCTGGAATCCTGGTACACTCATGTAGAAGGATTTGCGGGCATATCAGGCAATAGAGACGGCTTAAGCATCCTGCCCGACGGCAACTTTATGCCGGCAATGGAAATGAACTGCGTAGAAAAGGATGTATCTAAAAGATTCAATGAGCATTATAAAGGGTTAAGAAACATGATCATTGGCCGCACTGCTAACATCACAAAACCATTACCCGGCCGTACCAATTGCCAATATCGCAACAAATGCTGGCTGGGCTGCCCGTTTGGTGCATATTTCAGCACGCAATCGTCCACCTTGCCTGCGGCAATGGCTACTGGAAATTTAACAGTTCGCCCTTTCTCCATCGTTACCAAAATATTATATGATAAGGACACCAAAAAAGCCAAAGGCGTTGAGGTGTTGGATGCCGAAACCAATCAAACTTATGAATATTATGCAAAGATCGTTTTCGTAAACGCATCTACCTTAAACTCGGCCTGGGTGTTGATGAATTCGGCTACAGATGTATGGCCCGATGGTTTGGGCAGCAGCAGCGGCGAACTGGGCCATAACCTGATGGATCACCATTTAGGTGTGGGCGCAGGTGGCGTTGTAGAAGGTTATGATGATAAATATTATTTTGGCCGCAGGGCCAACGGGATCTATATTCCGCGGTTCAGGAACTTGAATGGCGAAAAACGCGATTACATTCGTGGCTTTGGCTACCAGGGTGGTGCAGGAAGAGAAGAATGGGGACGAAGCATCCCTGAATTTAGCATAGGCGGCCAGTTTAAAGATGCGCTTAGCGAACCCGGAGAATGGACAATGGGTATCGGCGGATTTGGCGAAACCCTGCCCTATCACGAAAACAGGGCCTTCTTAGATAAGAACAAAAAAGATAAATGGGGGTTGCCTGTATTAGCTATTGACGCTACTGTGAAAGAGAATGAGATGAAGATGAGGATTGACATGGCCAATGATGCAAAAGAAATGATGGAAATGGCCGGTGTTAAAAAAGTAAATCTTTATCAAAGTGAACCGGTTTTAGGCCGTGGCATACATGAAATGGGCACAGCCCGCATGGGTCGCGATCCAAAAACATCGGTATTGAACGAGTGGAACCAGGTTTGGGACGCTAAAAACGTATTTGTGACTGACGGCGCCTGCATGGCTTCAACAGCCTGCCAAAACCCGTCCTTAACTTACATGGCTTTAACTGCCCGCGCTGCTAACCATGCTGTCGAAGAGTTAAAGAAGGGGAATATTTAATTTTAGAGATTAGTTGAATAGCATATTATAAACAAACCATATACCAATGACTGAAAAACCAGAAGATACCCCTCAGAATCCCACCAGGCGGGATTTTATCAAAACCACTTCACTTGCAGCAGCAAGCTTTATGATTGTTCCCCGTTTTGTACTGGGAGGTAAGGGCTATCGCGCACCAAGTGATATGCTCAACGTTGCTGGTGTGGGTGCTGGCGGTAAGGGACAAAGTGATATAGCTAATTTTGCTAAAAGTGGAAAAGCCAATATTGCTTATCTATGCGATGTGGACGACCGCCAGGCTGCAACTACTGTCAAAAATTTCCCAAAAGCAAAATATTATAAGGATTGGCGCGAGCTGTTTGATAAGGAACATAAACATATTGATGCGGTTTCGGTATCGACCCCCGATCATAATCATGCTATTATCGCCTATTCAGCCATGCAGTTGGGTAAAGGTGTGTATGTTCAAAAACCAATGACACATGATATTTGGGAAGCGCGTTTATTAACCGAAGCTGCCAAAAAATATAAAGTGGTTACACAGATGGGTAACCAGGGATCATCAAACGATGGTACACGTTTATTATCTGAATGGTATGATGCCGATCTGATAGGCGATGTACATACTATTTATTGCTGGACAAACCGTCCCGTTTGGCCTCAGGGTATCAAATGGCCTGCCCCACAGCCCAATATTCCTAAAGAACTGGACTGGAATTTATGGCAGGGTACTGCTCCCGCTAAAGATTATGTAGATAATTTACTACCATTCAACTGGCGCGGATGGTGGGATTACGGTACCGGTGCCTTAGGCGATATGGGCTGTCACCTTGTTGAAGCACCGTTTAGGGTGCTTGGATTGCAATATGTAAAAAATGTGCAGGCCAGCGTAGGTACAGTATATGTTGGCGAGTTTACAGAAGGTCATTTCCCTGAAAGCTGCCCCCCATCAAGCCATATCACCATGACCTTTCCTAAAACCGATAAAACCAAAGGCGATGTTACTATGCACTGGATGGATGGCGGCATTGAACCCGAAAGACCAGATGAATTAGGCGCAAATGAACGCTTTGGCGGCGAGGAAGGTAATGGTACCTTGTTCATCGGCACAAAAGGGAAAATGTATGCCAGCACTTATTCAGATGCTCCAACACTATTGCCGAAGTCACTTACCGCAGATGCTAAAGCTCCCCAAAAATGGGCACGCGTACCTGGTGGCGCCAATGGGCATTATGCACAATGGGTTGAAGGCTGTTTAGCAGGATATGGGAAAACGGAACTGAGTTCATCCTTTGATAAGGCTGGTCCGCTTACCGAAGCTTTGTTAATGGCTAATTTAGCCGTTAGGGGCCATAGCCTTAAAGGTGGTCGCATTAAATTGGAATGGGATAATGACAATATGAAAGTAACCAACTTTGATGCTGTTAACCAGTATATAAGACGTAATTACAGGGATGGGTTCGTTTTAAAAGGATAGGTGACTGCATAGATTAAGGATTTACACATAGATTAACTATATTTAGTTCGCCAATAAAACCAAATAAATTCAACAATTCGATAACTCATTAATTCAATAATTAAGATGAATAGAAGAGATGCCATAGGAAGAGTAGCCCTGATATTAGGCGGTACCTTAATAGGTGCCGAGTTCCTTGCCTCGGGCTGCAGGCCAAACACTGCAAAAGTAGCCGATCTTTTTGATACGGATCATGTCGCTTTCTTAAATGAAGTTGGCGAAACCATTTTACCTACAACAAGCACTCCAGGCGCTAAAGCGGCTAATGTGGGTGGTTTTATGGCGGTAATGGTAAGAGATTGCTACGAGCCTAAAGACCAGGATATATTCCTGCAGGGCCTATCAAAAATTGATGATGCCAGCAACAAAAAATTCAGCAAAAAGTTTATGGATCTGGATGCCGGTCAGCGCACTGCCTTATTGACAGACCTGGATAAAGAACAGAAGGATTATTCAAAAACCAAGAAACCAAAAGACCCTAATCATTATT
>Ga0206812_1042_pt1 | contig 34053 bp, 36 predicted proteins | sample Alteio_BWOrgCont_54_FD_152912 | JGI IMG/M metagenome (GOLD analysis project Ga0206812, IMG submission 152912) | Enriched cells from forest soil in Barre Woods Harvard Forest LTER site, Petersham, Massachusetts, United States -... | ecosystem: Environmental > Terrestrial > Soil > Temperate forest >... | reverse complement strand
TTTACTTAAGAGTCCACTGGTAAACCATCCTTCGTAGCGCACCCCAAACTCCAAACCACTGCTAAATACATACCCCACGCCCGGCGACATGGTAAACATAGATGCCGCCGAAGACGCCGGCCTGTTATCATTAACAACAAACGTGTTGCCTAATTGTACCTCAACAAAAAAGCCCCGTATAATACATACAGGGCTTTGTTCTACGGATCATTTTTTTACCGGAAGCTGTAAGCAAGACGCAAACCAATCTGGCTAATAGTCCCATTTTTTGACCAGCCTTCATAACGCACACCTGCTTCTAAGCCGCCATTAAACGCATACCCGACACCTGGGGCATAAAGAAATGCGGTACCGCCGCCGTCCTGGATAAAAGCTGCACCAAATCCAAACTCCCCAAAAAAGCCGGTAGCTCCGTTAAAATTATAACGGCCAGCTAATTTCACCGGAAAACCCTTAACGTCTGGATAGTTTCCTGATGCACCACCAATGGTAACACTTTTACCAATAAAGACGTCGTACCCTGCTGAAAGGCTTATGTCAAAGTTTGTGGCAACAGGGAGCGAATATTTCAGGTCGCCACCGAAAGCAAAGGATGAGAAGTTACTCGAGTTACCTACAGGTATTCCGGGATCAATGCCGATACTGAATGTACCTTCGCCTGTTGATTTTTTTGTTTGCGCAAAAGAAACAGCCACTGTGCTAACTATTAGCACAGCTAATAATAGAATTTTTCTCATAATTGATGTGTTTAAGATTTAATAGGGTTAATAACATCAAACACAAGAAAAAGTGTTAATAATTATTTAATATTTGTCAACTCAATAAAAATATTCTCTAAAGTTTTTCCGCTATTCTTCTTCCGCAAGCCCTCCAACGTATCATTGGCCACAATTTTGCCTTTGTTGATGATGATCACCTGGTCGCACACGGCCTCTACTTCCTGCATAATGTGGGTGGATAGGATGATGGTTTTGGTTTTACCCAGATCGCGTATCAGCTGGCGGATGCCGATGAGTTGGTTTGGGTCGAGGCCCGAGGTGGGTTCGTCCAGTATCAATACCTGCGGATCGTGCAGGATAGCCTGCGCCAGCCCTACCCTTTGGCGGTAGCCTTTGGATAGCTGCCCTATTTTTTTATGCTGCTCGGGGGTAAGGCCGGTTAGTTCGATAATTTCGTTGATGCGTTTTTCCGGTTCGGGTATTTTATGGATACCGGCGATAAAAGCCAGCGATTCCTTTACATACATATCCTGGTATAGCGGGTTGCTCTCGGGCAGGTAGCCGATATTGCGCTTTACCTCCAATGCCTGCGTTTCCACATCAAAACCGCATACCGATGCCTTGCCCGATGTTTGGGGGATAAAACCCGTCAGTATCTTCATGGTGGTTGATTTGCCTGCACCGTTTGGCCCCAGGAAACCCAGCACACCCGGCTTAGCACTAAAGGAAATACCATCAACAGCCTTTTGCGGCCCGTAAACTTTGGTTAATGATTCAACACTGATACTCATGCTTCAAATGTAGATATTTAGTTGGAAAGTCGGATGTTGGGAATTGTCATTGCGAGGAGGAACGACGCGGCAATCGCGAACCATGCAAGGCGGTTACCTGCCCTATGAGATTGCTTCGTTCCTCGCAATGACATGGTGGCTATTTCTTTTGTTCATTTTGTTTCATTCACTACCAACCCAGAAAACGAAACAAACACTACAAAAAAATAAAATCGCATAAAACCATTTTTTTGATGGATTTGCTTTAAGCTATCGCAATATATTGGGTTGAATATTGATGAATTGATAGAGCATCACTCATATTTACCATTTTTTTATCTGCCCTGTTTAATAAATTAAACCCTTAATTTAATAATACCCCTCCCTTACCCGCTTACTTACGTAATGATACATAAAGTAAAGGATGGCTTTGCAGTGGATAGACCGGGAAAGTGTTAGTTGTGATAGCCGGAGAACTATACTAACAAAATTAGCAAATAGAATTGGCATATCCAAAAAAATATATTCATTCTGCCTATTGACTGTTTCGTTTCATTTTCTAAGCCCATTCACGATGTAACAAAACGGAACAGGCAACGGTGGGGATTGGTTGCAGCTGTTGGAATAGTTGTATTGGTTAGGAATCCGTTCGCACTGTTCCAAATCACCCCAACCTAAAAAATGAAACGAACACTTGCAATAAGAGAAATATATTTGCTTGGCTGTTAACGCTTCCCTTTAGCCTTGTTGGGTACTTTTTTGCTGCCGTTTCTGTTAATATAGTTAATCGACCTATCCATTAAAAATATCACCATACCAATGATCAACATGATTAAACCATTGGTCACGATAATATCCCAGTCGGAATTAAAGATCCTGCCGGGGAAGTCGAAAATAAACCTGATGCTGCTATAATAAAAACGGTCAAGGAAAAAAAACAAAGAGGTTACTATCAACACAATAACCGAATTTGCCCAATACCATTTATGCTTTAACGAAAGCCACAAGGATATCGCAAAACCTATTAAGATCCCGGCAACGCGGAATACCACCGTCATTAATGTAAGCATCGACATGCGGTGTTCCATATCTTTTCCAGAACCCGAATAATCAAGATGGCTGATCTTCTCGAGCAAAGGGTAGTCGCTCAAATAACTAAATTGCCACAGGGCATGATAGATAAACCAGCTGGCTATAAAATGTATAAATACAAGCCGCCAGTTTAATTTTGATGAAGAATTGGATAGGTTCATTTATTTAATAGTAGAGCGCTAATGTAAATAAATATTTCAATTGTGTACAAATTGTCCATAAGAGGTGGGGTTAGAGAACGGACGGACAGAAGACTGATCTACCCATCATGTCATTGCGAGCGTAGCGCGGCAATCGCGAACTGTGCAGGTGGTTACCTGTCCTATGAGATTGCCACGTCGTTCCTCCTCGCAATGACAAATTATAAGAGCTCCTCGCAATGACAAGAAGTTAATCGTACCAGCCATCACTCAAATCTTTCCATTCAGGATTATCTACGATTATTAAATCGATTTTCTTTTGCCGTGAACCTGCCTTAAGCTGTTTCTCCCTGGCTATTGCATCGTGTACCCACTGGTACTCTTCGTAATAAACCAATTTATTACACTCATATTTTGCAGTGAATCCCTTGTATATTTTGTGTTTATGTTCGGATATGCGACTTAGCAGATTACTGGTTATGCCTACGTACAATACTGTATTCGATTTGTTTGTTATGATGTATACGCAGTACTCGTGTCGTTTCATTGCACCTAAAATAAACAATTTTGTCATTGCGAGGAGGAACGACGTGGCAATCGCGAACCGTGCAGGGCGGTTACCTGTCCTATGAGATTGCTTCGTGCCTCGCAATGACATGGGGGTAAAGCGTTCGTACTGTTACAAAAGGCATGGGCTTAGAAAATGAAACAAAACACTTGTCTGAACCATGATTTAAGGATTTACATGATCAGGTGTATTGCCATTTATAAATCTTATTAGCCTTTTATTGAAAAATAATAGCAATCCTATGGTAAGCATTACTAAGCCATTTGCGAGAATATTAGCCCAATCCAATTTGAAAAGGCTGCCAGGAGCCTGAAAAATAAATCTAATGTGACTCCAATAAAATCTATGAAAGCAACATGTTATAAACGCTATGAAAAAAACAATGCTTGAATTGACCCAATACCATTTATATTTTGCTGAAAGCAACAGGGATATTGCAAAACTAATTAACACTCCCACAAGGCCGATTAAAATAGCACGAAGCAATAACGTTGAGAGACGTTCACCGACAGTAGGACCTTCATGATTGGAAATGGATTTAAAATTATGGTGCATAATATCCTCCAGAAAATCATAATCATACAAATAGCCAAGTTGCCATAGCGCATGAAAAATAAACCAAGTGGCTACAAAGTGTATCAGTATCAGTCGCCAGTTTAATTTTGACAGGAAATTGGATAAGGTCATTTATTTAATAGTAAAGCACTAATGTAAATAAAAGATATTTCAATTGTGTCCAAATTGTCCATAAGAGGTGGGGTTAAAAAACGGACGGACAGACAAATGTCTGAACCAGAATTTTCAGAATTAATGAATTAACAGAATAATGGTAATCCTTAAATCATGTAAATCATGGTTCAGACAAAAAGAATGATGCAATAAAATCCGAAATCGAAAATCCGACATTCGAAATCAAAAACTATCTTTGCGCTATTATGAGTAAACAGACCGACGAACTTTTCAAGAACGTAATATCGCACGCTAAAGAATATGGCTTTGTTTTTCCTTCGAGCGAGATCTATGACGGCCTTAGTGCCGTGTATGACTATGGCCAAAATGGCGCCGAACTGAAAAACAACATCAAAACCTATTGGTGGAAAGCCATGGTGCAGCTGAATGAGAATATTGTGGGTATTGATTCGGCCATATTTATGCACCCCAAAATATGGAAAGCCAGCGGCCACGTTGATGGTTTCAGCGATCCGATGATCGATAATAAGGATTCGAATAAGAGATACAGGGCCGACCAGTTATTGGAAGATAAAATAGACCGTTACGATAAGGACGGCAAAACAGATAAAGCCGAAGCATTGCAGCATGATATGGATGAAGCATTGAAAAATGACGACCTGCCACGCCTTAAAGAACTTATTATACTACACGAAATAGCCGACCCTGTAAGCGGCACCCGCAACTGGACGGACGTGCGTCAGTTTAACCTGATGTTCAGTACACAAATGGGGGCGGTAGCTGATGATGCCGATGTGGTGTACCTTCGCCCCGAAACCGCGCAGGGTATATTTGTAAATTACCTCAACGTACAAAAATCGGGCAGGATGAAAATTCCTTTCGGTATAGCGCAGATAGGTAAGGCATTCCGCAACGAGGTGATCGCAAGGCAGTTTATTATCCGTATGCGCGAGTTTGAGCAGATGGAAATGCAATTCTTCGTACGCCCAGGCACGCAAAAGGAATGGTTTGAACATTGGAAAGCCATGCGCCTTAAATGGCACCTGGCATTGGGCACAGGCCCAGAAAAATACCGTTACCACGAACACACTAAGCTGGCACACTATGCCGACGCAGCTTTTGATATTGAATATGAGTTCCCCTTCGGCTTTAAAGAGGTGGAAGGTATCCACAGTCGCACTGATTTCGATCTGAGCCAGCATCAAAAATTCTCAGGCAAGAAATTACAGTATTTCGACCCGGAGATCAACCAAAACTATGTGCCTTATGTAATAGAAACCTCTATCGGTTTGGATCGTATGTTCCTGCTCACGCTGATCAACGCTTACGAGGAAGAAGACCTGAGCACAGAAGAACGGACGGACAGTCGTGTGGTGTTAAGGCTGCACCCCTGCCTTGCCCCGGTTAAAGCAGCTATTTTCCCCTTAACCAAGAAAGACGGTTTACCTGAAAAAGCCCGTGAGATAATGGATAAGCTGAAGATCGACTTTAATCTGCAATACGAAGAAAAGGATGCTATTGGCAAGCGTTACCGCCGTCAGGATGCTATCGGTACCCCTTTTTGTATCACGGTAGATCATCAAACGCTTGAGGATGATACGGTAACCATCCGCTACCGCGATACCATGCAGCAGGAGCGTGTGAAAGCGACAGAGCTGGAAAAAATCATTGGCGACCTGGTAAGCTGGAAAAACGTGCTTTCGCTGTAAAGAACATCATAAAATCGTCATAAAAGTCTCTTTACCACAAAGGTAAAGGGACTTTTTTTATTTAAATACTGAAAAATTAAAACAAAATATGGTACTAAAACCGTATAAGAGTACGGGACAACGCAAATAAGCAATTAGCTAAGTGGTAATGCTTCATTTGTAATGGTAAATCAGGAAAGCGTTGTAATGATCTTTCCTATAAAATATAAAAAATTGAGACCATTTCTATTTATAATTCTGGTATTATCGGGCTTAAATGGTTTTTGCTTATCGCCGTCGAACGGCAACGGCAGTTCGGCGATCAACTATTCGGCGATCAACTATAAGGTAGATAGCCTCCGCAATTTGTTAGCCGCTACGCTGGCAAATAATGACAACCCAGCCGATACCCTAACCATTAACAGGATAAACAAACTTGCACACGAGTTTATAGACGTAAACCCCGACAGTACTTTGTATTATGCTAAAATAGCCATCAACAGGTCGTTAGCTATAAAATACAAGAAAGGTATTGCCGATGGTATGCTTGCAACCGGTTCTGTGTATTCGTTGATGGGGCAATATGATAAAGCAAAGAAAAATTTTACAGGCGCAAAATTACTTTACATTAGTCAGAAAGATCAGGCCAGCCTGGGTTATTGTTATATAGAATTTGGCCGTATGTATGACAATATTGCCAATTATGAACTTGCCTCAAGTTATTTTGCGCAGGCCCTGGATATATTCAGGGATTTAAGAGATGAAAACGGGATTGCCACAAGTTATCATAATATGGGTATGGTGGCGGATAATGTTGGTAAATCTACCTATGCACTTGACAATTATTTCAAATCGCTTTCGCTGGATATCAAACTTCACGATAAACTCTCATCAGCATCAAATTATAATAACATTGGTGTGGTAATGCAGGAAATGGAGATCTATCCAAAATCAATGGAGTATTACAAGCGGGCAGTTAAAATATGGCAGGAATCAAAGAACGTGCAGGGTGTTAGTACCGCTTATGAAAACATGGGTGAGATATTAATGGCCGAGAAAAAATATGATCAGGCCCTTGTTTACCTCGCCAAATCAATGAAGCTTACTAAAGACCTGGATGATAAAAATGGTCTGAGCTCACTTTATGCTGATTATGGGCTTTGCTATGCCAATAAAAAGCAATTTACAGCATCTATCAGCTTCCTTACCCAAGCACTCAAAATTTGCAACGACTATAAAGTAGACTACAATAAAGCGGTTACTTACAATTACTTCGCCACGGTTTACAATATGCAAGCCGATTATCAACATGCTTACAAGTATGCCGTGCTTGGCAAAACGCTGGCAGATAAATTGGGCAGTTTGGGCAACAGGAGCAGTGCAGCTTTACAGTTAAGCATAGCGCTTGGCGGGTTAAAGAGATTTGAGGCTGCCTATTATGCACAAAAGGAATACGAAGCCCTGAAGGATAGTTTAAAAACTGACGAAAGCGTTCAAAAACTAACCTCATTTGGTCTGGAATCAAACTTTGCTGAAAAACAACGTTTGTTAGCCGAGCAGCATCAACGCAAGGATGATCTTTACCAGCAAAAAATACAAAGGCAAGGTTTATTAAGCGCCATATTCTTTATCATTATATTAGGTATGGCTGCCATCCTGATCATTTATTACAGGGCTAAACGCAGGCAGCAAAATATCAATACCATATTAGAGGAAAAAAACCACGAGGTATTACAGCAAAAAACCGACCTTGACGACCAGGCTGGCAAATTAAACGAGCTCAATACGTTAAAAGACAGGCTGATATCCGTATTAGCGCATGATCTAAGGGCGCCTTTAAGTACCTTACGCGGCTTATTCAGTTTGTTGGAAGATGACAGCATTACGCATGAGCAGTTCCTGAGTATGATACCGCAGGCCTTAAGAAAATTAGAATATACTTCTGATTTCTTGGATACGCTATTATTCTGGATCAACAGCCAGATGGATAACTTCGAAAACTCTGCAAAAAGCTTCCCTGTTAAAGATGTGGTGGCTTATGAGATAAATAGCTACCAGGAACAGGCAACAGGAAAAGGGATAACGCTTATTGATACGGTATCGCCGGCTCTCGCTATTTCAGCCGACCCAAATTCGATCCGTATAGTGATCCGTAATTTGATTACCAATGCTATCAAATTCTCGAGGCAAAACGATAGTATCTGTGTAAGCGCCCGGTACCAGGATGATAACTTCATTTTGATATCAATAAAAGATACCGGCGTGGGCATGTCTGAAAAACAGCTTAACAAATTGTTTAAAAGCAAGGTTGACAGCGGAACCGGTACTAATAATGAATCGGGTACGGGTATGGGCCTATTATTCTGTAAGGATCTGATAGAGAAATCAAACGGTAAAATATGGGTACAAAGCAGCCCTGATAATGGTACCGAATTCTTTTTTACAATTCCTGTAGGTAACTGTAAAGAACCGGAAGCCGTGATGGTATCCTAATTGGTTTTTTCAACACGCTATCAAATAATCTTACTGGTTATTAGTATAATTCAAGGGGTCAACTTTTGTTGGATCGCCCATGTAAACCCACACTATATTGCCGATGTATTTACGGAAAGCGTTGTTTACCTCATCCACGGTTAGCTTCTTCACATCATCCACCAAAGTAAACGACCGCCTCCAATTATTATACAATACCTCATTAGCCGCCATTGATGTAGCCTGGGCGCTATTGGTTTCCTGTTTATAATAAAAGGCGTTCAGGTAAGTAACCTTCATATTGGCAACCTCATCTGCTTTAAAACCCTCAGTTTTTATTTGAGCAACCAGCTTATTAAATACCGCGATGTATTTATCAGGCTGAGTAGTTGAAACCTCGAACCGTGCAGTAGCCACAGAACCATTGCTCAACAATGCCTCTGGAGCGTAAGAAAGGCCATTATTGGTACGCACCTCCAGAAAATGACGATCAGCAAATAGGCGCATAGCTACATTAAAAGCGGTAAAATCAGGCGTTCCGGGTGCAGGTGCGCCTGTTATCCCTTCTATGTAATTGGTAGCGAGATCTCTTTTTTCTGCCGAAAATGTGTTTTTACTTACTTTAAAAACTGATTTTTTAAGCTCAAAAGGCACTCCTTGCTTTATCCCAGAAAGCAACTGACTTACTTTTTTTTCAATGATAGCCCTGTCAAGGTCGGCTACTATTACGATCAACATTCTTGACCTTGTTAAGATAGACCGGTAATATGCCTTTGTTTCTTCGGCGGTTAATTTTTCAATGATCTCCACCGAGCCATCAGGGTCTTTGGCGTAATCAAGGCCCACAAAAGCAACTTTGGCAGCATACTTGTCTATCGCGTCATCCGGCTGCCCTTCAGTTTCCTTCAGGCTATTAATAGCATCTTGTTTGATACGCTCAAACTCTTTGGCATCAAAGCTGGGTTCTGTTAACGCTTCGGCATACAAGGGCCAAACGGTTTCAAAATCACTTTTGATGCAATTCATCTTTACCACAGAATAATCCTTACCGCTGAAACCATATAATTCGGCGCTTACTTTATCCAGTTGATTCTTAAAGCTGTTTTTATCATGCTTAGTAGTACCACACTCGCTTAGAGCCGTCATCGCCATTGATTCGATACCGCATTTATCCGCGGGGTAATTCCTCACCCCTCCTTTTATAATGGTTTGTATCTCCACAATATCATTCCCGCCAGGCTCTACGATCACTTTTACCCCATCCACCATCATTTCATAGGCTCGCAACTGGGCCGCGGCCTTTTGCAAGTTGAATGGCAGAACAACGATCAGCAGTATTAATATTTTCTTCATCGTGATCAGGTTAAATTACCTGGCTGTAAAAAATGAGACGGCATTTGTTTGTTTACTTAATTCGGGCTTAATGATCAAACCGGCTACCATTGGTTTCCCTGTCAAATACTTATTGAGGTACCTGGCAATATCTTCGCGTGTTACCCTTTGATAGTTTTCGTCCAGATCAGTATAAAAATTAAGTGAGGTGCTACACCAATCAAAACTTACCTGGGCGGGCAGATCCGATGGCTTCTCCTTACTATGGATACCGGTACGCATTAAAATAGCTTTGGCATCTTTTAACTGTTCATCAGTAAAATAATTAGCATCCGCAAAATGGCTCAGCTGGTTCATGAACTCAGTATAACATTCCTTCAGCTTATTCGGGTTGGGTTCGATCAAAATATCTATCGGCCCCACATACTTACAGGTTGTGTAGTTCATCTGGACAGTTGATGCCAAGCCCTTATCAACCAGTGCCTGCTGCAATTTTGAGGAGTTTAAACCAACTATGGTCGAAAACACATCAGCAGCTACTACCGAAGCTGAATCAGTTGAATAAGATGGCCCCTGCCACGAGAATTGCATATCAGGTGTTTGCGCTATTGTAGCTTCCTTTACAAAATATTCACTTTTGGGCAATGGCTTAAATGTTGGTAGCGGGTATTTCACAAAGGGATCAAAATCACTTTTAGCCCAATCACCAAAAATACTTTCAGCCAGGGCAAAAGCATCATCGTGCTTTACATCACCGCATATCGTCAGCAAACTATTATTGGGCAGGTAATATTTGTCTTTGATCACCATCATTTTTTCGGGCGTAGCCGAGTTAATCACTCCGTGTATGCCTATAGGATTTTTACGGTTGAGCAGATCGCCCCATAAGTGTTTTTGAACCTCGAACCAAAGCTGAAAGTTAGGATCGCTTTCCAATTGCTGAAATTCGCCATCAACCACCGGGCGCTCTTTCTCCATGTCTTCTTTGCGGTAGATGGGAAAGCGGATGGCCGCATTCATTAGTTTTAAACCGGCTTTAAGACTGTCTTTCCCTAAAGTAAAAAAGTAGTTTACCCGTTCCACATTGGTCGATCCGTTCCATAACGCGCCTAACTGCTGGGTGCGTTTTAAAAAATCTTCCGGTGTAGGATAATCCCTGTTAGCCTTAAAAAACATGTGCTCAAACAGGTGCGATAAGCCGTTATATTCAGCATCCTCGGTATATGATCCATTTTTAACGGCTATTTCAATAGTTGCCAATGGCACTTTGCTATTCTCTATTACCAGTACTTCCAATCCATTGGGAAGTTTCTTCCAGAAATAACCCTGGGGCAAACGGGGCTGGGCAAATGCTCCGGCTGTAAGAAGCATTGCTGCAATATTAATGATTAAAATTTTACTAAAGTTCCTGGTCATATATCACAGCCTGATGATAACAGCGTAAAAGTATCGTATATTATTAAAAATAATATATACTGATGATATTTCTTAATTGCCTTTAACTATTTGAGATCAGCACAAAAAACAAAAGGCCCCGATGTATCAGGGCCCTTTGTTGATCGATAAAAAATTTACAAATATTAGCTGTACTGTATATCCAAAGTAATAGGCACACTTAGTGCTTTTGAAATGATACAATTGGCTTTAGCACCTTCGGCTATTTGTTTGAAAGCATCTTCGGATACACCATCAATAACTGAGCCTTTTAATGACAGGTGGATGTTGGTGATGCTTAATGCAACCATATCCAGTTCAAGAACAGCCTCTGTATTTAAATCACCAGGCGTAAAACCCGACTGTGTTAAAGCTGCCCCCACTGCCATAGTGAAGCAACCTGCATGAGCCGCTGCGATCAATTCTTCAGGGTTTGTACCCACGCCATCAGCGAAACGGGTTTTAAATGAATACTGTGTGTTATTCAGTGTGGTACTTTGGGTGGATATTTCACCTTTACCATCTTTTAAAGTGCCATTCCAATGGGCTGTTGCTGTGCGTTTCATAGTTTTTCTCTTTAAAGTATTATGTTCGAAAGTAGTTATTTTATTTAAAAGCGAATATTAAATTTCTATACCTATACGTATTAAAGCCCCTCTCTACAGGAGAGGGGTTTGGGGTGAGGCTACCATTTGGCGCGCTCATATTGTGATGGCCATTTAACCTCCTGTCCTAATTGATGGGCCGCGCGTAACGGGAAATATGGATCGCGCAAAAACTCACGGGCCAGTAGTACTACATCAGCCTGACCGCTTTTAATTATTTCATCTGCTTGTTCGGGTTCGGTGATCAAACCTACCGCACCGGTTAGTATCCCGGTTTCTTTACGTAATTTTTCAGCAAACTCAACCTGGTAGCCCGGCTTTAAAGGTATTTTTGCAGTCGCAACATTCCCTCCCGAAGAGCAATCAACCAGGTCGATGCCCTTATCCTTCAATATTTTGGCCAGGGCCGATGAATCATCGGCTGTCCATCCGCCTTCGGTCCAATCGGTAGATGAAATACGCACAAATAAAGGGTATTCATCCGGCCATACTTCTTTTACAGATTCAGTTACTTCCAGTAATAATCGGATGCGGTTCTCAAATGATCCTCCATATTCATCAGTCCTATGATTACTCAGGGGCGAATAAAACTCATGGATCAAATAACCGTGCGCTCCATGCAATTCAATTACTTTAAAACCTGCTTTTAATGCCCGCTCTGCCGCTGCTTTAAAATCAGCCTTGATCTTTTCGATACCTTGTTTATCCAGTTCGATCGGAGCTTCTTCGCTCGCAGTAAAAGGCATTGCACTTGGTGCTAATGATCTCCAGCCATTTTCTTTGTTGGATGCGATCTGTGCCCCACCCTTCCATGGAACTTCGTGACTTGCTTTGCGGCCTGCATGTGCCAGTTGAATACCTGCCACACTCCCATACTGGTGAATAAAATCGGTGATCTGTTTTAACTTTTCTATATGTTCATCTTTCCAGATACCCAGGTCGCCAGGACTTATCCTGCCTTCGGCTGATACCGCTGTAGCTTCTGTAATAACCAAAGCGGCGCCACCAATAGCCCTGCTGCCTAAATGCACCAGGTGCCAGTCATTAGCAAAGCCATCCTCGCTGGAATATTCGCACATCGGCGAAACAATGATGCGATTTTTAAATTCAATACTTTTTATTTTCAGAGGTGAGAACAGGTGAGCCATTATTTGTTTTTTGTGCAAATATGACGAGTAACATTTAAGCCAGTCTCATGGTTTTGTAAAATACCTGTGAATGATCCTTAAATGATAAATAGCCTTAACATTTATCTAATTTTGGCTGTTTAATTACCAAAATATGAAAAACGAACAAAACTACATATCACTGCAAGTGGCCGATGGCAGCAGTATGGCTGCTTATACCTCATTACCCGCAAACAGAACCGGTAAACTACCGGCAATTATTGTATTGCAGGAAGCATTCGGAGTTAATCACCACATGCGCAATGTAACTGACCGCTTTGCTAAAGAAGGGTTTGTTGCAGTATGCCCCGAAATTTTCCATCGCACAGCACCCGTAGGATTTGAAGGAAGTTATAGCGATTTTGCTTCGGTAATGCCGCATTACCAGGCAGTAACAACTGAAACGTTTGAGCAAGATCTGCAAGCTACTTATGACTGGCTGGTTAAACAGGGCAATGTTGATCCTGACCGGATATTCAGTGTGGGCTATTGCTTAGGCGGCAGGGTTTCATTTTTAGCAAATGCCATACTTCCATTAAAAGCAGCCGTATCCTATTATGGGGGCGGCACAGATACAATTGCTGATAAAGCTAAAGACCTGCATGGGAGACATTTGTTTTTTTGGGGTGGACTGGACAAGCATATCAAATCTGAAAATATCCATACGGTGATCAGGGCGATGGAGGCTGCGGAAAAGGACTTCATCAACGTAAAAATATCATATGCCGACCATGCCTTTGCTTGTGATGAGAGACCGAGTTATAATGAAACTGCTACAAAGGAAGCCTGGGCATTGACGCTGGCCTTTTTGTCTGAATCTTAATTATTCGTTTTTTTCTTCGCGTTTCACCAGCAACACCTCATCCCCTTCTAAGGGCAGGTATCCATACTCATAGCAAAAATGATAGGTTTTGCCGGTTTGGGTTTGATAGGTATGCGTATGATATTCGAAATCCAATCCCTTTGCCGCTAATTTTTTTCGTGTGGTTTTTGTTTTACCTGATGGGTTTAGTTCTTCCAATATCCGTCGGTTACGGCGTAGTATATTGTTGATATTGCGCACCAGGTTATAGCTGCTGCTGTTTAACTGGTTGTTATAATTATTGCGGCATTGGTCGTCACAAAACTTTTTATCAGCACGGCCATGTAAAACTTCGCCGCAATCGAGGCATACTCTTTCCTGGTTCATATTGATAAAGGTAAATAATAAATTATTCGTTTGCAAACGTTTACAAATGGAAATTGTCGACTATAAACGGGGAACTATATCCTACTTTAACCCATAAAAATAGCTTAAAATCAAGCTTTTAATTGTGTTGTATTTTTGTTAACTTGTGCATTGATACCGGGACGGATTGATAATAAGCACAATATGAAGATAACAGACACACAAGTAGTAGCACAACTAAAATTGAGGCGGGCAAAATTGAAAGTAGAACTAGAGCGCGTAGAAATCGCTATCCGTGCATTCCAGGAAGTTGACGAAAAGAACATGGATTACCTCGAAGCTGCGCCGTATTTGGTTGAGGAAATTATCACGGCAGATAATGACGAGATGGCGCAAGCCATATTGTTATATAATCCTCGGGATAGCTATAACAGGAAAATAAAATATGCTTTGAGCAAAATTGGTGAGGGTTCAGCAACGCACATAACGCAATATCTTTTACAGATAGACAGGAAGATCAAGGAAGTAAATAACTTTCACCAACGGATAACCTATTCAGCCAGTAGAATGTATAAGCAGGGAGAAATAGCAGCGAGGCAGGACGGCAGAATAAATATTTACAAATTAAAGACGTTGCCAGTTACTTAGGCTTTTGATCGTTTGGGACTGGCTTAGACAGAGCCTGCATAGCCTGTTCAAACGATACTCCCAAACCGTCAATAGCCTGCTTATCAGTCTTTGGTTTCTTTGGCTTTTCCTTTGTCTTTTTTTCGTGTGAGCGTGGCATAATCTATCCGATGATTTGCCAAAGATACTACTTTATCAAATCTTTGCGCCTCTGAAAATGTGCGGGTGTTAAACCTGAAAGCAAATTCTTCAAGATAGTTTTGCACATGCTTGGGGCTAATAGAATGATATGTGCCGTAAACACCACGTTTGAGGATTGACCAAAAGTTTTCAATGGTGTTGGTGTGTACGTCACCCCTCACATATTCCTTAAGCATGTGCTTAATGGTTTGATGTTCGTATAGTCTGCTCATAGTGCCATACACTACATGATCGTCTGTCATGAGTTTAGATCCCTGATGTACGGACTTAACGAGGAACGGGATTACGTTTTCATAATTGGTGCGTTCGATAACCTGGGCGCGGACTTCTCCGCCACGCTCAACGGCACCGACTACGGCAATAGCGTTGGGATTGCCCTCTTTCTCAATACGTTCTCTTTTCTTTTTGTGCATGTTTGAGGGTTTCCCCTGTAAGTAACTTTCGTCCACTTCCACCACGTTATCAGAGCCTAATTTATCATAAGTGAACGACTGCATTTTGAACGCATTACGTACCCTTTGCATCATGAACCAAGCCGTTTTCTGTGTCACTCCAATATCGCGTCCAACCTGTACGGATGATATGCCCTTACGATGCGTAGAGAGAATGAAGATAGCCATAAACCACTTTGCCAATGGTACAGTACTATTTTCAAAGATAGTGCCTTTGATCGCGCTAAAATGCTTCCTGCACGATGCGCATTTGTAGCGTGGAAACTTGCCTTTCAACTCGTAAACATGAGTATGACCACAGAACGCGCAAACCGGCGAGCCGTTCCAACGGAGTTGAGTTAAGTACTCAATACAAGTCTTATTATCTTGAAAATGAATGGCAACATCATTGATGGTGCGGAACGGTAGAGATTTGCCAACTGGTTGCATACTGACAGGTATTTAATATTTGTAAATAATAATACTATTGCCTATCTTCGCAATAGTAAAAAGGGAAACGGTGTGTCCCGCAGTTCCAGTGTCTGCTGTGCTGTATACACTAAATACCGCTCCCTTATGTCTTACAAACCGCTTTGCTGATGTCCTCGAAAACTGTAGCTAAGCGGTTTTTTTATGTCTTATTGTAAGATCAACTTATCCAGTTGCTCTATATATTCATCTTTTAAATCTGTAAGGTTCTCCTTAAAGAACTTAGCCATCCCATAGTATAGCGTATTGCCATGCATGTAACGACCTATTAAAATCTTTTCCATAAATAATTGGGATAGTGTTGTAGCAATCTTGTTGCGTATATCGGCGGTAATGTCAATGCCATGTTTAAAGGCGATACAGTTGTAAACGCCTACGGTGCTTTTGAGGAAATAACGCGGGTTTTCGCTATCAATTTCTAAGCACCATTTAACAGAATCACGCCATTTAATATTGGGGGTTGGTAGTTCTTTTTTAGCTACGAATAATTCACCCTGCAACCTATTAAGCTCGCTTGTCTTCTCATTAATCAAACTGGTAAGGTCAAATACTCTCTTAGACGCTGGGTCTTTTTGAGCGTCCTTTTCTGTGGCCTTAACTACTTCGTCAGAGATATACATATCTTTTCTTTGAATACTCAACAATTTTACAAATAATAATCATACAAACCAAATTTATTTGTAAATATTCCCCGGTATATAATTACATTTACTTCAATTATTTTATAGCGAACTCGTTCAAGCTACCGAACCGACCAAAAATTCCAGCAAGAACACACGAGGGAGAGAACCGCTCACGCCATAGCGTGGGGTAACTCTTTGTGTGTGCGCTCTTGGTCGGGCGCGGTAGCTTAAGAGGCCTCACGCTTGCTTATTTTAAATCGCCAGGCAGAGGCTAAAGGCATAAAAACCTTATAAATGAAGCCTCTAAAACTAATTTTTACCACATTATTAATATGTGTAATCAATTCATCATTTGGGCAAGTATCGCATGTTTACGTACTTCAATCAACAGCGGCATTTATAGCTGAAAAGGAGGATTTAGACAATAATCCAGTATGGGAAGATTTGCCAGTAATGAAAGGAGTAATAGTATATTTCGATCAAGATCACGGCAAATTAAATATACAAAATAAGAAAACTAATAGAATATTACTTCAATATAATATTGCGTATATATATCCAGAGATTTTAGATCGTGGGTTAACAATAGATGAATACGCTTGCATTGACCAAGATTACAATAAATGCGACCTTAAGATGCTATATTTTAAAGGAACAGATGGGAAGAACTGGATACAATTATTTATAAAAAAAGAGAAGTTATATCGATTAGATTTGACATTTGCTATTGATTAGACAACCGAAAAAACCATGAAACACTTATTACTATTTATCATGCTGTTAGCGAGTATAAACACATTCGCCCAGCGCGGGCATTATAGAGGGGGTCACGGGTCATCACACAAGCACGGCCATTACGTTAATTTTAGAACTCACAACCATTATACACACCATCGCAGATGAAAAAGGAGTTAACAAAATCCGAAATTATAGAGCTAATAAAGAGGTTAAAGAATCAACTATCTATTATCCACGCAGCCCATAAGAAACGAAATGAAAACTAACGATAAATTCGCCGTTGGCCTAATCTTATTATGGGTGATTGTATTTATAATATCCCGGTAAATAATACCCATATTTGAGGATGCAGAAGAAAGAAGCCTATTCAATCATCCAAACGCTTGAAAATGAACGAACACGAACAAGACATAAAGGGCGTGAGATATTAGGGTTTATTATGGCAAAGAGTGGAGAAATACCCGACACATTACAAACGATAGCATACAAATATTTGAGGAATAAAGACTATCAAATGCACATAAGCGAGCCTGAATTAGATGTGTTGATACACGTTATACTCGAACCAAATTCGGGCGAGGAAGACCCAATTATTGAGTTATGGCCGGAGCAATATAAAAGCCAGTAACTGACACGTGTTTACCCACAATAGAGTATTTAAGATCATTACCGGAAGCCATATCAACCACTACACCATATCCAGGCGGTAACGATGCGTTAAACTCATCGATTCTGTTGTCCAGTTCAGTAACAAATTCTCTGTATTTGGCTGACCGTTGGGCTGCCGTGATTGGTTCTTCAAGGTGCAATATCTCTCCCATGATTAAATGCTTTAATGCATAGCATTAAAGTTAGATAGAAACAAGTAAATTCTGAAAAAAAGGTACAAATCTTCGATTTGTAAAATCAATATACAGGCGCGTATTAACAATAGTCGGGCTAACTTCTGCGTGAAATCACTTCACAGTATAGAATTTTGCAAGCTGTTCAATGATATAGTTAGGCAATGTTTCGTCAGTTATTTTAATGTAATCTATATAGTCATTTTTCGCCAAGACTGGCTCGATGTATTTATGAATATCTTTACTACCGACAGCCCCAAAGAACGGTCTGTTTTCTTCCATTATAAGTTGAGTTATGCGTGCATAGCCTTGCATCTTGTACTTTTCCGCTTCCATGATTAAATAGGTTTAAGTGAGGCATAAACTTAATAAAAGATCAGCAGCCGAACAAATTAAACCAAATAACTCAAACACAACACATTACAAACCAATGGGTTAAACTGCGGGATAGGTGCCTATAAACGGTTAATAACCGACTAATCTTTTCGGCATCCCACACCTTTGTATCACCGATTTGAAAAGAAATATTAAAAATTAAAGAAAGTATGAACACATTAAAAAACAGCGTACGCCTGGTAGGCAACCTGGGTATGGACCCCGAAGTAAAGAGTTTTGATAATAATCGCAAGCTGGCAAAAATATCCATCGCCACTAATGAAACTTACAAAAATGACAAGGGCGAGAAAATAACTGATACCCAATGGCACAACCTGGTATTATGGGGTGCGCAAGCCAAACTGGCTGAAGAATATTTGAAGAAAGGCGATGAGATCGCTATTGAAGGCAAGCTCTCAAGCCGCAGCTATGTGGACAAAGACGGCAACAAAAAATATGCGACCGAGGTGGTGGTCAATGAGTTTTTGAAACTCAGTCATAAAAATTAGTTGATTTAGTTAAGGGTTGATAGTATGTGTGGGGAAAGTGATCGGTTGGTTGCTATTAACCCTTGACTAAATTAAATGCGCTTTAAATTATTAAAACTCTAATCCTTATATTTGTTATGTACTTAGAAGCAAAAAAGAAACAGCCAGGTTATATAAACTGCTATCTGATAAGTTAGGCAGCGATACAACCGAGGCCATGTTTAAATACATCGATAATAAAACAGAACGCTCAGTGGAAGCCACCATTAAAACATTAGCTACAAAGGATGACATTGCGATTGTCAAGGATGAGATTGCTAAGGTTAAGTATGATCTTAGTAATGAGATTGGTGATGCTCGCAAGGAGATCGGTGAATCTAAAGCTGAAAATATTAAGTGGATGTTTATCTTTTGGATAGGCCAGGTTGGTGCAATGTTGGCTATTGCCTTTTTAGTGTTAAAAAAATAACCTGCTCGTGGAAGAAGCGATTAAGACTTTAGCTACAAAATATGATACTGCAAATGGTATTGCAAGTATAAAAGATGACCTTGCAAAATTCAAATCTGATCTTAGTAAACAAATTGATAATTCTATCAGATGGATGTTTGTCTTTTGGCTCGGCCAGGTCGGCACTACACTTGCCATCATGCTATTGTTCCTAAAGAAATAGGGCGCGAATCAGAAAATCATTCCCATTTAAATATTAACAGTTTTTTCTACTATAATATGTATCACATCGTCCAGTTCTATGGCGGTGGTCCTCAGGTGCTCCATGATCTCCTTGTTTAACGGATTATCCATTTTATTTTTGTCAAACAAATTAACCAAACCCATTATAGTGGCTACCGGCCTGCGGATATTGTGAGAGCTAATAGATGCGATTTCCTGTAAGCGTTTATTTTGGTTGGCAAGGTATTGCTCACTCCTTTTACTTTCTATCAGTACCCGCAGAATATTAATGGTACGTTCGATCATTTGCAATTCTTCGGGTTTGGGCTCTCTTATGCTGTCGTAATAGATAGCAAACGTGGCTAATACATTAGTGCTTTGCGAACCAATAACCGGGGTCGACCAACAGGCTTTTAATCCATAAGGGAGAATGAACTGTTTGTAATGGTCCCACAAGGGGCTATGTTCAATATCCCTTACGATGACCTGCTCGCGATGATAGGCTGCTGTACCGCACGAGCCTTCATTCGGGCCGATCCTGGAGCCATTTATAGCACGGCAGTATTCAACTGGTAAGCGGGGCGCTGAGAGATGATAAACTTTCTCCTGGGCCTTATCAACCTCCAAAATGGAACAATACATTTCAGGAAATATGCGCTCTATCCCTAATAATAACTCGTCCGTAATTAAGGGAAGTGTATAAGAAGGCAATAAATTCAATTCTAAAACCCTTTTCTCCAGTGCTAATATCAACTGCTGGGTTTTACTATCACTGATATCACTTATAAAAGCGATCACTTCGCCCCTGTAAGGGTAAATACTTAACCGCAGCCACCCTTTATAATGCTGATCATAATACTCTACCAGGCTAGGGGTATCGTTCTTAAAAGCATTTTCAAACTCAGGAATAACTTCATCCGCGATGACCAGGCTATTTAGTTGCCTGATATCTGCACCGCGCAACTCATTAGCCGGCGCATTTATTATCCCCTGGAAAGCAGGATTAAAAGCATTGATATGCCAGTTTTTATCCAGCATAAAAAAGCCATCGGGAAGGCTTGCTAAAACATGTTGGATCTTGTCCGAAATATTGTTGATGTTTTGAATATACAAATTTGTATTTGCATAAATGCCTGTGGCATAGATCAACCTGTCATCTTCATTAAAACTAAACGACCAGGTAATATTTAAGAAAGTATTATCGCTTGCTTTTATCCGGGTGAAATACCCGGTTATATTTTTTTGATGGGTTATTTTTTTTAATAGTTCAATATGCTTATCCCAGTCGTCCGGGTGAAAAAGGTCAATAATATTTTTGCCGTTTATTTTCTGTTCGGTATAACCTGTAAAATGCCTGAAAGAAACATTCGTTTTAAGAATGGCTCCATTTACGTCAAACACCAAAAAAATATCACTTGAATGTTCGAACAAAAACGATAGCCTTTCATCCATACAAAGCAGAATTATTATTATAGTAAATTTACCATAATAATAATTTGATATACAATAAATTATATATATGTTTTTTTTAAGGTGTGGAAACTGCAACCGGCAAAATTTTCCCGTTAAAGAATCTGTGCCCCGTAAGAGCAAAATCAGCGATGTATTTACCCATCTCAAAAGCCATCACCGGCGATTCATAACCGGGGAAAGCCTTTTCGAGCATTTCGGTTTGCGCCGAGCCTAACGCCAGGCAGTTGACCTTGATCTGTTGTTCTGCTAATTCCTGCGCCATGCATTCAGTTAAGGTATGCAAAGCTGCTTTGCTGGCCGAATAGGCCGACAAACCCGGAAACTTAACACTGCCCTGGAAACCACCCATACTGCCAATATTTAAAATATGCGAACCGGCAGGCATTAATGGCAACAAGCTTTGTATAATGCGTACATGCCCTATAAAGTTGCTTTGCAGCATCTCTACAAAATCAGTTTCCAATAGTTCGGTAAAAGGCTTATTGATGAGAACACCGGCGTTATTGATTAGGATATCCACCTGGTTATCAAGGCGGCTGCCTATAAATTGCAACAGGTCAGCATAATCATCATGTACAATATCGAATGCTACAGGATAAAGCACACAATCGGGGTTTAGTCCCCGCGCGATCTCCAATAACTTCCCAAGCTTATCTTCTGAGCGGGCCAATGCGATAACCTTGTGTTTGCCGGATAATATAAGTTCAAGCACCGCTTCAAATCCAACACCACTGCTTGCGCCTGTTATAATAATATTCATAAGTGCTAAGATATTAATTTTATCACACCACCAGTTTCTGTTCCACCGGGTGTTTGATGAGATAAAACCCGTCACTGATCAATTTTTTCAACCCACGCTCGTTGGTTGCTTTATTTTCAAGGAAGGGCCTTATCTCTGCGGCTAACTCAGGCTCAACTTCTTCGTGATCTAATATCTCCAATATTTCTAACGCGCACAACCAGTCGTCATGATGATTTTTTTGCAGCATTTGCCATACATTACCTAAAAATCCATAATCGCCGCCTTTATGCCTGCGGTCCCTTACCTGTTGATAAAGTTGATGCAATTCGATAGTACGCTGATCATATTGCACGTGGTGGGTATTGGTGGCCGACTTGTACACAATTTCTTCATAAGCGTCCTTGTCGGCTGCGCCGCAAAAAACAGATACTATTTTCTCGCCAACAGCCATATCATATACACCCCATGAAGGATCAAACAACAGCTCTCCTTTTTTATCTTTCACAGTGCAATCGGCAAAAGTGATCAGGATGTTTTTGCCATCCTGGGTCAATATATGCTTAACTATCCCGCTCAAAGTGATACCGCTGTCAAAATGCAGCATCGCCGTATTACCTGTTTCCAGGCCGTGAACGGTCAACTCGTCCGCCGTCATATCTTCGATCGGAGTGACTATTCCTTTTATCTTACCAACGGGAGAACTGAATCCGTCCTTATGATAGTCCTTACCGTGACCTTTCAGCAGTTTATTATTGAATGACAAGGTAGTAGGGCCTGTAGTTTTAATAAACGAGGGTTGGTCGCCCGTTGTCTTTATAAAATCCGTAATTGTACCTGAAACCTGCAAGCCAGAGCTATAAACTGCCGTACAGGTATTTTTACTTTCTATCGCTTTTTGCAAACCAAAACTACCACCAACCCTGAATGCCATGGTATCAGCAAATTGCTCCAGCACATCTATCAGGTTCTGAAATGTTTCCGTAACAAAAAGCTGCGGCTGCGCTTTGGTGATATCGTAGGAGTAATTGACCGCGTAAATATTGTACCACAACTTCTTAATATCCGGTTGCATACAGGTAGAACTCTCGCCAATAGACGATAGCAAACCCGCACCATATATCTTAGGGTTTTCCAGGTTGCCGATCAAACCATATTCAACCGTCCACCAATGCAGCCGGCTCAATAGGGCCATTTCTGATGGCTCGCCCATGTTTTCTTGCCTGAAAGCCACCAGCTCGTCGGCTTTTTTTATTTCTGCAGGATCAGCATCAGGCATTTCTTTTAGAATAGATAACGCCCTGATGGTTTCATACAATTCAAAATCCTGTGCCGAAAACATGGCCTTCGCGCCTATCGAACCAAAATAGCTGAGGTAATCGTGATAATCCTTATCAGCAATGATGGGTGCATGACCGGCTGATTCATGGATAATATCGGGTGCCGGGGTATATTCAATGTGCTTTAACTGGCGGATATCCGCAGCTATAACCAACACGCGGTAAGCCTGGTACTCCATAAAGGCCGCTGGCGGTATAAAGCCATCCACAGTAACAGCGCCCCAGCCTATTTTGCCGAGCGCGTCGTTCATCTCCTGCAGATCAGGGATTTTTTCGATGGTTAAACCTGCCTTTTGCAAGCCGGGGATGTAAGGGTAATAAGCAACATCTTTAAGATAACTGTAATTCTGCCGCATCACATAACGCCATACCGCATGATCAATGGGCGTATAGTGTTCATAATGCTGATTTACGATAAATTGCTTTAAATGACGGGGTAATGCCGCAACCTGCGGGTTATTAAAATCATTAAAATCACTCATTACGTTCAGTTGGTTTATTAAGAGAACGCAAAATTAGGAAATTAGATCGCTATTTGTCTATATTCTCTTCAATTGGAGGTAAACCTTTTTCAAGCCTGCTGTTACGAATAACATAATAAATACCAAATAACGCCACTAAAATTGAGATGAGATAAAAGCTAATACTCAAGTAAACAGCCATATCTGTGGCAATATTAAATTGCTTTGAGGCGGTTAAAAAAATAGCATCCCTTACACCTCCTCCGCCTAAGCTAAAGGGGATAATTGCGGCTAATGAGGAAATGAGGAAGGACAAAAGATATGGCGCAAATTTGCTGTGAAAATCGTTTTGCGCTAAGATCAGGCATATAATAACCAGTATCTGCATCGACTGAACGCAGACTGCTTTTAAATGGCCCGAAAGAAAATTATGGGTATAATCCCTGAAAAAACGCCGGGCTACGAAATAATAGATAAGCGAACCAATGATAAAAATGCCCCCCGGTATAGCCAGGTGAACAGGGATCGAAGGTATCATGATGATCAGGGCTACCGTAATCAATCCTATGGCCCAAAAACCACTCAGCCTATCAAATAAGATTGCCCAAAACACTTTTTTCGTTGGCAATTTATAGCGCTTGTGTAATAAGTATATCTTATAACCATCGCCCCCAATACCACCTGGTAGCAGTACATTGTAGCACATTCCTAAAAAATACAATCTTAAATTGAAGCGATAATCTAATTTCAAACCAATAGATTTAAAATAGCTTAGTAGCCTCCACGAAGAAAAGATCATGGAAATAAAATAACATATAATGGCGGCTGATAACCAAAGCTTATTTGCATTAAAAAGCCGGTATTTTATTTTTGCAAAAGGCACCTTGCTAAATACGTAGTAAAGCAAACCGCCCGTAACAACTACGATTAAGATTATTTTGGTAATGCTCCAAAGTGTACCCTTCCAGGTTTTATGCTCAACCGCATCTTCTGCGGCATCTTCAGCTGTTTCTTCTATATTCGACATTAGCCGCAAAAGTAATACTTTATTATGATTACACTGAGTAGTACTGTGATACACTGATAACAAATTGATTACACAAATTTGTTTTAACCTGTAATAAACAAAAATTGACAAAGCAGTTAATATTAAAATTCTAAATTTGCCCAAATTTTAAGCGGTATGGCTAAAGTAAATGTTGGTTTGGTGCAGATGGCTTGCACAGCTGATAAGCAGCAGAATTTGCAAAAAGCAATTGTTAAGGTGCGCGAAGCTGCCGCTAAAGGCGCGCAGATAGTTTGCTTGCAGGAGTTGTTTACCTCATTGTATTTCTGCGACGTAGAGAATTACGATAATTTTCAGTTGGCCGAAGCCATCCCAGGCCCTTCAACCAATGAATTATCAAAAGTCGCGAAAGAATTAAATGTGGTTATCGTGGCCTCTTTATTTGAAAAACGGGCACAGGGCCTATACCATAACACAACCGCTGTAATTGATGCTGATGGTGCTTATTTGGGTAAATACCGCAAAATGCATATCCCCGATGATCCTGGTTTTTATGAGAAATTTTATTTCACACCTGGCGACCTGGGTTACAAGGTTTTCAAAACCAAATATGCCACAATAGGCGTACTGATCTGCTGGGATCAATGGTATCCCGAAGCAGCCCGTATTACCGCGTTGATGGGGGCCGAAATATTATTTTACCCTACAGCCATAGGTTGGGCAACCAGCCAGGATGAGGCCACTAATACCGAGCAATACAATGCCTGGCAAACCATCCAGCGCTCACATGCGGTAGCAAATGGCGTGCACGTAGTAAGCGTAAACCGTGTTGGACAGGAAGAAGAATTAAAATTCTGGGGCGGATCATTTTTCGCTAATCCTTTCGGCAGCATCATTCACCAGGCATCGCATACGAATGAGGAAGTGATTGTACAGGAACTTGATTTAGGAAAATCAGATTACTATAGAAGTCACTGGCCGTTTTTACGCGATAGACGCATCGATTCTTACCAGCCTATAACAAAAAGATTTATTGATGAAGATTGATTGTCTGAACCATGATTTACACGATTAAAGGATTTTCAGGATTATTTAACTAACTCCGTTATCATATTATTTTTACGATATAATCAGGGTAATCTTTTAATCCCATAAATCATGGTTCAGACAAAAGAGATTGCCGCGCTACGCTCGCAATGACATATTTAGAAAAATAAACATCGACTATGGACAATTTATCCGGATTCCACTTTCCCGCCGAATGGGCACAACATACTGCCACCTGGTTAAGCTGGCCACATAAGGAAGAATCATGGCCGGGTAAGATCGCTACTATTTATAAACCTTATTGCGAGTTTATAAAAGTCATATCCGAGGGTGAATTAGTACGCATCAACGTAGCTGATGAACAAATGGCAGCTTTTGCCAAACAGCAATTACAAATAGTTGGGGTTGATTTGAAGAATATCGAATTTTTTACGTTCCCAACAAATGATGCGTGGTGTAGGGATCACGGCCCTGCTTTTCTGATCAATCCTGAAACCAAAGAAAAAGTAATTGTTGATTGGGGTTATAATGCCTGGGGTAATAAATATCCGCCTTATGATCTGGATGATGTGATCCCCACCAAAATAGCACAGCATTTTAATCTGCCAGCTTATCATCCCGGCATAGTGATGGAAGGTGGTTCGGTTGATTTTAATGGAAAAGGGACAGTTCTAACCACTACCGCCTGCCTGCTCAATAAAAATCGCAACCCGCATTTAAATCAGCAGCAAATTGAAGCTTACCTGCAAAATTATTATGGTGTTCAACAGGTGTTATGGCTTGGTGATGGCATTATAGGCGACGATACCGATGGCCATATTGATGACATTACCCGTTTTGTGAATGAGGATACCGTAGTTACCGTTATCGAAGAAAACAAGAACGACGAAAATTACCACATCCTGCAGGAAAACCTGCAAACCCTAAAAACCATGCGCCTGCTGAATGGCAAGCAACTCAATATCATAGAATTACCTATGCCTGAGCCTGTATATTATGATGGTCAGCGCCTGCCAGCTTCTTATGCTAATTTCTATATCAGCAATGCCGCTGTAGTTGCGCCAACCTATCGTTCCAAAAACGATGTCAAGGCGCTTGATATTCTGCAGCAGTGCTTCCCTGACAAGAAAGTAGTTGGCATTGACTCAACCGATATTATCTGGGGATTGGGCAGCTTTCATTGCTTAAGCCAGCAGGAACCGGCGGTGTAAAACACTGATAGATCATCCAGATAGATACCTATTGGTATCCCCTTTTCAGTCCGAATAACTCCATCAAATGGTGTTTCACATTTTTGAATATGGGATCACTTTGGAACGGCCATAGTTAAGAAATTTCACTATCAATGTACTGACAAAACAGTGTCAGTACATTCTTCAAATTGTCTTTGTAAATTTGTATATACAGGTTAACTCACCCCGACTACTCTTCGCTTGTCGACCTTCTCTTTGCTGCGCGGAAAGAGGGTGAAGAAAGTGTAAAAATTAATTAAAAATCCTCTTTACGGCTCGCCGTAGAGAGGGTGGTCGAGCGGAGCGATGACCGGGTGAGTCTAAACGCTATCCAACAACACTTTCATGCCTTGGAAATTTATGGCACAGGCATTCCATCATATATATTCTAAGCGCTCCTGTGTAATCCGGAATTGCTTTAAACTGGTTAGTTGCGATAACTAATTAAAACGTTCTTTGACATTTTAAGGGATGCGCGTCCCTAACTGATTATCACTACCGCAAGGCTCTGCCTTGTGGCAGGTGATGTTTCCAGCTCAAACTTTATCCACCATGTTTCCTTTATGTTGATAAAATATTTAGTCAACATAAAATCCATAACAAAAACTTAACGTTTGCTTAATGGCTGCCTAACTACCTTTGACAAACCATTCAGGAATAAACTGCATGAAGATACTTTACGCCATACAGGGAACAGGAAACGGTCACTTGAGCCGATCGATGGATATCGTCCCCCTGCTGCAGAAAATGGGCGAAGTTGATGTGTTGGTTAGCGGCACACAAGGCGACCTTACTCTACCCTTCCCGGTAAAATATACATTTAATGGCTTTGGCTTTATATTCGGAAAATCAGGTGGCGTTGATCTGTGGAAATCCTTTTACAAATCAAGGTTCCGCAATTTTTTGAAGGAGATCAATAAGGTACCGGTGGAAGAATACGACCTGGTGATCAATGATTTTGAGCCGGTATCCTCCTGGGCCTGCTATTTAAAAAACAAACCATGCATTGGGTTAAGTCACCAGGCCGCTGTATTGTCAGGACATTCGCCCAAACCTGAGGACTCGGACATGGTGGGAAAACTCATTCTAAAAAACTACGCCCCGGTTACCGTTCAATACGGCTTTCATTTCAAAAGCTTTGACGACAATATATTTACCCCGGTGATCCGCAAACAGGTACGGGAGCAAAAGATAGGTTTCAAAGGGCATTATACGGTTTACCTTCCGGCTTACGATGATAAAAGGCTCATCAAAAGATTATCAGAGTTTAAGGATGTGGAATGGGATGTTTTTTCAAAACACAACAAAAAGGTGCTGAAATATAAGAATGTATACATTCAGCCGATAGATAATGAGAAATTTATAAAAAGCATGGCGCAATCGGCCGGGGTGCTCTGTGGCGCTGGCTTTGAAACACCCGCCGAAGCCTTATTTATGCGAAAAAAGCTGCTGGTAATACCAATGAAAAGCCAGTACGAGCAGCATCTGAATGCCGCGGCACTAAAAACGATGGGCGTACCGGTGATCAAAAGCCTCAAACCCAAACATGATGAAATCATACTGAACTGGATAGAAAAAGGAAAAGTGGTTGAGGTAGATTACCCAGACAATACGCAGGAAATTTTAGAATTCGTTATCAATAAGCATTATCACCCCGCCCCTTCTTTATTTGAGACAGCGAAGGTTTAGTTTTTGTACATTTGATTTTAAATCGCAATCAAATGGCACAAAAAGTGATCACTGTAAATATTAATGTTTACGAGCAAACAGTAACCAACCGCCATTCGGCTTATGAAATAAAAGACGTGAACAAGTACCTGGATGAAGGCTGGGTGGTAAAAGAAGCCATCCATAATGTAACATCGGCCCCAAACTGGACCAACATTACTTTTATATTGGAAAAACTATAAGATTTTACCAATTATTTTAAGCACAGGAAGATTTAAAAAGCACCTTTAACGTTTCAAACGATCTCTACGATCAGAAACAGGCACCCTAACATAATTAAACTGAGCAGATTTTTTGTTTGTCCCGGTGAAAAAGTTGCAGATATTTGTAAATACGTCTTTAAAAACGTCTAAATCCAATAATTTTTTCATATTTTCAATAATTTAGTATAAAAGTACGTAAAAATTTGAACAATCCAAATCATTTTTAATGGATTATCTAACACTTTCATAAAATTTGTTGATTTTACGTAGAAAAATGTCAATAAATAAACATTTGTTAACAAAAAATTACAATAATTAAACACTTACTCTCGTTTTTATAGGTCATTAAGGTTAACAAATCTTATTTGCATTAATCGGTTTCAAAATTTTTATTATCCACCTGTTTATGGATATTTGGTTTCTTAATGAGTAACCATATCACTACAGACAAGCATATTATCAACCTGATTTCAGCGTTTAAAATTGATGCGAAAATAGCTTCGGTTAAACCTTTTGGTTCGGGCCATATCAATGACACTTACCATATTGTTAATGCCGACCCGGGTGGTACCGATTACCTGCTACAGCGGATCAATCATTACGTATTCAGGGATGTGCCGGCTCTGATGAGTAACCTGTTGCATGTGACCACGCATTTAAAGCAGAAGGTGCCCTTGATACCCGGTGCAGATACGGAAAAAGAAGTATTGACCCTTGTTGAAACCAAAACGAACCAACCCTATTTTAAGGACAGCGATGGTAACTACTGGCGTGTTTTTCATTTTCTCAAAGGCACTAAAAGTTATGATAACGTCGAAACCGAACAACAGGCTTTTGAGGGCGGTAAAGCATTTGGGCATTTCCAGGCTTTACTTGCCGATCTGGATACCAATCTTATAAAAGACACCATACCCGATTTCCACAATATAGAGTCCCGCTTAGATCAGCTTAACCAGGCAATTGATAAGGACGTTGCAGGTAGGGTAAAGATGGTATTGCCCGAAATAGAATTCATCAGGCTGCAGGCCGATCAAATGAGCGAAATATTGCTATTGGGCAAAGCGGGCATATTACCACAGCGGATAGTACACAACGATACCAAATTTAATAATGTATTGCTTGACAAGGAGGATAAGGCACAATGTGTGATAGACCTGGATACCGTGATGCCGGGCTATGTGGCTTATGATTTTGGAGACTCGATACGAACCATTATCAACACAGCCGCCGAGGATGAAGCTAACCCTAACCTGGTTGGCCTGAATATCCCCTTGTTTGAGGCTTATACCAAAGGCTATTTACAGGAGGCCAACACTTTTTTAACCGATGCCGAAACAAATTCACTAATAAAGGGTGTGCTGCTTATACCTTACATGCAGGTGGTGCGTTTTTTAACTGATTACCTGGATGGCGACAAGTACTATAAAGTTAATTCGCCCCATCATAACCTGCAGCGCACCAGGGCGCAATTGGCTTTGGTAAAACAATTAGAAAAAAACCAGGAAACATTGCAGCATATCATTCTAAAAACCCATGAATATTATAAATAACAAGCTTGTGATGTCAACTTTAAAAACAAAACCTATTGCATTACTTACCGCTATATTTTTCGTAGGCACGCTTGCGGCTTTTATACCTGGTTCTAAAGCTCATCAGCTACCAAAAGGAATAGCAGATAGCCTGATCACTGTCCCTATTGGCGGCAATGGCTGGAGGGCAGATAAAGACACGCTTGGCGGCAATATCAGCAATAATGGCATTGCAAACTGGAGCGATAAAAAGGCAAGTTTTATTGCCTATGTGCGCTTGGGCGATACCGGTAAATTCAAATTATACCTTAACCTTGCCGTACCCCGCGGCAGCAGTAACATAACAGTAATGGCGTTAAACGTTACAAAAGAAATTACTGCGACGGGCAGCTCATCACATGATCAATATGTGGGCGAATGGAAGGCAACGGATACCGGTTATGTGGCTTTTACCATAAAAGGCATTTCAAAAGGAAGCAGCGTTTTTGCCAATATCAGCAGCATAAAATTAGGGGGGACAGCCATCGATAGCAAAACCACCTATGTAAAAAATAACGAGGGTGAGTTTTTTTATTGGGGACGACGGGGGCCATCGGTGCACCTGGGTTATACTGTTTCCAATAATGTAGATGCCGAATGGTTCTATAACGAAGTTACCGTACCAAAAGATAACGATGTTTTAGGCTCCTATTTTATGGCTGATGGTTTTGGCGAGGGTTATTTTGGCATGCAGGTAAACTCCCCTACCGAAAGGCATATCTTATTTTCTGTTTGGAGCCCTTTCAAAACAGATGATCCTAAGGCGATACCGGAAGATCAGAAAATACTGATGTTAAAAAAAGGCGAAAATGTGCACACGGGTGAATTTGGCAACGAAGGCTCGGGCGGGCAAAGCTATTTAAACTATAATTGGAAGGCCGACTCTACCTACAAATTCCTGATGCACGCCAAACCCACCGCACAAAACCGCACGGAATACACGGCTTATTTTTACGCCCCGGAGTTGGGCAAATGGCAGTTAATCGCGAGTTTTAGTCGCCCAGGCACCAATACCTATTTAAAGCATTTACATTCCTTCCTGGAAAATTTTGAACCCGAGCAAGGCATGGTAACCCGTAAAGTATCATTCAACAACCAATGGATATGTGATGCCAATGGCAAGTGGATAGAATTGAATAAAGCACGTTTTACAGCAGATAATACCGGCGCAAAAGGTTACCGGATGGATTATTCGGGTGGATTGGATGACAATGCTTTTTACCTGAAAAATTGCGGCTTTTTTAACCATTATACACCACGCAATACGCTTTTTGAGCGTCAGCCAAATGGTAAACAACCGAATGTCGACCTGAGTAAATTGCCGTGAAAAAAGCCAATTGTCATGCCGAACTTGTTTCGGCACCTCACGTGCTAAGTGAGCAACATGTCGGCTACCTGTTTTATGGGATGCCGAAACAAGTTCGGCATGACGGGTTGGTATATTATCCAAAATAAAAAGATCGTAAATCGTAAATCTAAATTCGTAAATCAATATTTTTGATCCTAATGCTAACGCCTACCGCACATACGCTTGAAAAACTGGAAATGCTGCTCCGGTCAGCCGGTTACAGGGTACGGTATGAGAAAGGGAATTTCAAAACCGGCGCCTGCATGTTGCTCGAAAGTCAAATGGTGGTGGTGAACAAATTTTCAAACCTCGAAAGCAAAATACACGCCATTGCCGCGCTAATACGCGAATTGGAGATCGACTATAACCTGCTCGACGAAAAACAGGTGATATTTTTACAACAATTAAAACAAACCAAGCTACAGCTGTGACCATTACTTTTTTAGGGACCGGAACTTCACAGGGTGTACCTGTTATCGCCTGCAACTGCGAGGTTTGTACCTCGCCTGATCCGCGCGATAAACGCCTTCGTTCGTCCATCATGATCGAAGATGAGGGGAAAGTAATAGTCATCGATTCCGGGCCCGATTTTCGTTACCAGATGCTGCGTGCAAAAGTAAAACACCTGGATGCCATCGTATTTACGCATGAGCACAAGGACCATATTGCCGGGCTCGATGATATCCGTGCGTTTAACTATCGTCAGGAAACAGCCATTGATGTATATGCAACCACCAGGGTACAGGAAGCGCTAAAAAGAGAGTACGCCTACATTTTTGCCGAAATGAAGTATCCAGGTATCCCCGAGATCCAATTGCACACCATTGATCTGCACCCGTTTTCCATCGGTCAAACTAAATTTATACCTATTGAGGTGATGCATTACAAGCTCCCAGTATTGGGTTTCCGCATCGGCGATTTTACCTATATAACCGATGCCAAAACCATTTCGGAGCATGAGAAGCAGAAGATAAAGGGCACAAGGTTTTTAGTTATCAATGCCCTGCAGATAGAAAAACACATTTCGCACTTTACCTTCGTAGAGGCCATTGCCTTTGCCAAAGAGATAGGTGCCGAAAAAACCTATTTTACCCATATCAGTCACCGCCTGGGCAGGCACGAAGCTACCTTGCGGGTATTACCCAAAAACATCACATTAGCTTATGACGGGCAGGTGCTGGAGATATAATTCGTTATAGTTTGATCAGGCTCACCCGCTCAATAGCGCCTTTATACTGCTTTAGATGGCCCTTATTGTGCAAAACGATCATCCCGCGTATAGTGATAGACCGGTTAGTGATCTGGGTGAATTTGCCGTCGTTATATTCAAACAGGCCGATGTGTGTGCCGGATAGGTAAAGCGGGCAATCCTGGCTAAAATCAACCCATAGCGCGTTTTTATTGGAATGATCCATTAACATACTATCGCAAACCAAAGCCGATTGCTCCTTGTCCTCTTCATATTTACCCGAAACCTCCACATATTGCTGATCATAATTAGCCAGGCTATCCATTAGCTGTTTAAACCCGATCTGCTTAAAGTTTTTATCAATATTGCAGTTGCTGGCGAACACTTTTTTTTGATGCCTGCACGATTGCAGGGTTAGGACAGCCATTAAAACCAGTAAAGCTGATAGCAAAGTTAAATAGCGAAGTGATTGTTTTTGGTGGGGTAATGCCATAACAACAAGTAATTAATAATAAAATAGGGGCATCCCTCCTAAGCTTAAACCCACCTCCTGTATCCCGGGAACACAACCATCAGACAATGCACCGGGCAAAAGGTTTAACTGGTTCACAAATTTGTTACTTACAAAAAAATCAGGCAAAAAATGATTTAGACTGATAATAAAGCGTTAAAAGTTTATTATTGCAGGTCTATCCTATATACTAAAATCAATGATGAAGAAGGAGTTATTTACCATAGCATTCACGCTGACCATATTCGCTGCCACTGCACAGCAAACCACAGTAACCACAACACCCGATGATAAAGCCGCACAACAAGCAAGACAAAAACGGGAAGTTGAAGACCTTTTCTATAAAGATTGGGCTAGCCTAAACCGTTATGCCGATGCCAACAGCAAAGTACCGCCACCTAAATTAAACGAAAAACGGGTGGTATTTTTAGGTAACTCCATCACGGATTTCTGGATCAATGCAGATTCCGCGTTTTTTGCAGGCAAGCCGTATTATGACCGCGGCATCAGCGGGCAAACCAGCCCGCAAATGTTGGTGCGTTTTCGCGAAGATGTGATCAATTTAAAGCCCTCTGTTGTGGTTATCCTTGCAGGCATCAATGATATTGCCGAAAATACCGGCCCCTCCAAACTGGAGAATGTATTTGGCAATATTGTTTCCATGGCACAGTTAGCCAAAGCAGCGCACATTAAAGTGGTACTATCATCCACCTTGCCATCCAATTATATTCCATGGCGGCCATACATCATACCTACTGAAAAAATAATCCAGCTTAACAAGATGATCAAAGATTACGCAGTTAAAAACAACATTGTTTATCTCGATTATTATTCGGCCATGGTTGATGCTGACAAAGGGCTGCCCAAACCATTATCGAAC
>Ga0206812_1041_pt1 | contig 34620 bp, 31 predicted proteins | sample Alteio_BWOrgCont_54_FD_152912 | JGI IMG/M metagenome (GOLD analysis project Ga0206812, IMG submission 152912) | Enriched cells from forest soil in Barre Woods Harvard Forest LTER site, Petersham, Massachusetts, United States -... | ecosystem: Environmental > Terrestrial > Soil > Temperate forest >... | reverse complement strand
AAAAAAATATAGAACAAAGAATTCCAGATATGAAAATCAAAAATAAACGCATCCTGATTTTTTCACTATTTTTTATCGCAAGCAATTTATTATTATTAACTGCATATGCCCAAACCCCATCCGGCTGGAAAAGCCTGTTCGATGGTAAAACACTTAACGGCTGGAAGCAGGCTACAGGCAAGGCAACCTATACAGTGGAGAATGGACAAATTGTTGGTACAACCGTTTTGGGCTCTCCTAATTCATTCCTGGTGACTGAAAAAGAATATGGCAACTTTATATTAGAATTGGACGCTAAGGTTGATAACCCGGAAAGCAATTCAGGTGTGCAAACAAGGAGCCATTATGACCCTAATGCCAACAAAGGAGCAGGTAAAGTGTATGGCAGGCAGGTAGAGATAGATCCATCAGAACGCAGGTGGACCGGTGGGATCTATGATGAGGGCCGCCGTGATTGGCTTTACCCATTGGAATTAAACGCGAAAGCAAAACCAGCTTTTAAATTAGGCGAGTGGAATCATTTCAGGATAGAATGCATAGGTAATTCGATAAAGACCTGGGTAAACGGTGTACCCACAGCTTATATGGTAGATACGGTTGATAGCAAGGGCTTCATTGGTTTGCAGGTACATGCCATTGGAAAAGCGGAAGATGCTGGTAAGAAAGTATATTTCAAAAACATTCTGATAAAAACCACTGACCTGAAACCTGCTCCCTTTGCAGAAGGCGTTTATGTGGTTGATTATGTTTCTAATCATTTAACTGATTATGAAAAAAAAGAAGGCTGGCGATTGTTATTTGATGGTAAAACCAACGAAGGCTGGATAGGAGCTAATATGAGTACATTCCCGACTAAACCCAATGGCTGGATCGTGAGGGATGGTACGATGACTATTTTAGGCGCTGGTGGTGGCGAAGCAGCTAATGTGGGGGATATTGTAACCAAAGAACAATTCAGCTCTTTTGATCTGTCGTTTGAATTTAAGATGAGTCGCGGCGCCAATAGCGGGGTAAAATACTTTGTAACACTGAATGAGGATACAAAGGGTTCGGCTATAGGTTTAGAATACCAGATATTGGATGATGCAGTACATCCCGATGCCAAACTGGGTCGTAATGGCGACCGCACGCTGGCATCGCTATATGACCTGATACCATCAAACAAACAAGCACGGTTTGTACGCCCAATTGGGGCATGGAATACCGGTAGGATCATTGTTTATCCAAATAACCATGTGGAGCATTATCTGAATGGTGTCAAAGTGCTGGAGTATGAGCGTGGTTCGAAAGAATTTAAAGACCTGGTGGCTATTAGCAAATATGTGATCTGGAAAAACTTTGGGGAAGCCAAAGAGGGACATATTTTGTTGCAGGATCATGGGTTTGAGGTGAATTTTAGAAGTATAAAATTAAAGCCATTACAGTAATTGTCTGAATCACTGATTTAGTTGATTAAACTTATTTCACAGATTATTTTATTTAGCGCCTGATCAGTGTAATCCTCTAATCAGTTTTAATCTGTGATTCAGACAATAATTAATATTTATTTCTATATTGAGTCCTTATAACACCAAATCAATTTTAAACCAATCTTCCTGATCATGCCAATTGATACCGTTAATGTGAATAACAAAGCGCAGGCTAAAAACACTTACGATGCTATTGTGATAGGATCGGGTATAAGTGGGGGCTGGGCCGCAAAGGAATTGACCGAACGAGGCCTAAAAACCATTATGCTTGAGCGCGGACGCAACTTTGAGCATTTGAAAGATTATAAATCAGCCTCAAAAAACCCATGGGATTTTGAGCACCGGGGTAATGCTACCCAGGCGCAGCGCAAACAACACCCAATTATAGCGCGGGGCTGGGGCGCAAGCGAACCTATTATGGATTATTGGGCCAATGATGTGGACGCGCCTTACCGGGAAGTAAAACCTTTTAATTGGTGGCGGTCGTACCAATTAGGCGGACGCTCTATCCTTTGGGGGCGCCAGAGTTATCGTTGGAGCGATCATGATTTTGAGGCTAATTTGAAAGATGGTTGGGCTATTGACTGGCCTATTCGGTATAAAGATATTGCACCATGGTACGATCATGTGGAAAAATTTGCCGGTGTAAATGGTTCGCTTGAAGGCTTGGAGCAATTACCCGACGGTCATTTCTTGCCCGCCATGGATATGAATTGCGTGGAGAAAGATGTAGCTGATCGCATTAAGAAGCATTACAACAATACCCGGCACATGATCATTGGCCGTTCGGCTAATCTGACTGCCGCTATACCAGGTCGCACCAGGTGCCAGTTTCGCAACAGGTGTTGGGAAGGATGCCCTTTTGGTGGATATTTCAGCACGCAATCTTCTACTTTACCTGCCGCTTTAAATACCGGTAATTTAACTGTAAGGCCATTTTCTATTGTTACTAAAATTATATATGATAAAAATACCCAAAAAGCTACCGGGGTAGAGGTTTTGGATGCCGAAACTAATCAAACTTATGAGTATCACGCTAAAGTGGTGTTTGTGAATGCTTCGGCTTTAAATAGCGCATGGGTGCTAATGAATTCAGCTACAGATGTATGGCCCGATGGTTTGGGCAGCAGCAGCGGTGAATTGGGGCACAACATTATGGATCATCATTACAACCTGGGGGCATCAGGCGTAGTGGAGGGTTATGAAGATAAATACTATTTCGGCAGAAGGCCAAATGGCATTTATGTGGTGCGTTTTGCCAATCTGTTTGGCGATAAAAGAGATTACCTGCGTGGCTTTGGCTACCAGGGTGGGGCTGGTCGCGAAGGCTGGAGCCGGAATGTGGCTGAGTTAAGTATCGGCGGAAAATATAAAGACGCGTTAACAGAACCTGGCCAATGGTCGATGGGTATAGGTGGTTTTGGCGAATTGCTGCCTTATCATGAGAATAAAATATTCCTTGATAAAGAGCTTAAAGACAAATGGGGCCTGCCAATTTTAGCCATGGATGCCGAAATAAAGGATAATGAGAAAAAGATGCGCATTGACATCGTTGCTGAAGCGAAGGCCATGTTAGAGATAGCCGGGGTTAAAAATGTTAAAACGCATGACTACGGTCACCATGTAGGCGATGGCATCCACGAAATGGGCTCGGCACGGATGGGGCGTGACTCCAAAACATCGGTATTGAATATGCACAACCAGGTTTGGGATGCCAAAAATGTGTTTGTAACCGATGGGGCAATGATGGTTTCATCGGCTTGCCAAAACCCATCTTTAACTTATATGGCGATGACAGCCAGGGCCGCAAATTTTGCAGCAGATGAATTAAAGAAGGGGAATATTTGATTTCGGAATTCGGATTTTCGATTTCGGATTTAAAAGAGAGTTTTAAATAAGCAATTTTATAAAAATGAAAAATACGTTCAACTATCTTAAAGCTGTAGCAATCTTATTGATATTAATACAGCTTCCTTATAGCAGGCTAATAGCTAAACCTAAAATATTGGTATTTACTAAAACCAAAGGATATCACCATTCTGCTATAGAAACCGGTGTGCCGGTTATTATCAAAATGGGGCAGGAAAATAATTTTGACGTGGATACCACCAGTAATGCCGATAAATTTACTGCCGACAATTTAGATCAATATGCAGCTGTCGTGTTCTTTTGTACTACTGGCGATGTTTTAAACGATCAGCAGCAGCAAGCGTTTGAATACTATATCCGTAAAGGCGGGGGATTTGTTGGGGTGCACTCCGCAACAGATACAGAATACGGCTGGCAATGGTATGGTGACCTGGTAGGTGCCTACTTTAGAAGCCATCCTAAAGTACAGCAGATTGCAAAGCTGAATGTGGTCGACCGTAATTTTATCGCAACCAAGCATCTGCCTGCTGTATGGTCAAGAAAGGACGAGTGGTACAACTTTGAATATATCGCCAAAGGACTACATGTACTGATCACCATTGATGAAAAGAGTTATGAGGGTGGTAAAAACGGCAATTATCATCCAATGGCCTGGTATCATGAATACGATGGCGGCAGGGCATTTTATACTGCATTGGGCCATGTGGACGAATCTTATTCTGATCCCCTTTTCTTGAAACACCTTTTGGGCGGTATCCAATACGCTATGGGCAATGCAAAGTAAAGAGTGAAAGATTTTAAATACTTTTAAAAAGTTTGATTACTTACTCGAAAAACTTTCATTTGTAGGCTATAAATCATAATTTGCCACCTGATTACACATCCCCTCAAAAATTAATCTAATATGAAAAAATTAGTAGTACTGCTATGCTGCAGCGTTATCGCCTTTCATTCATTTAGCCAAACCAAAAGCGATGGTGGGATTGCCATCATTCCCGAACCTGTAGCTATTACCAAAAAGGCAGGAGAGTATGTTTTACCAAAAAAGGTGATCATTGTAAGCAGCACCCAGCCCGAAATGAAGCAGGTAATCGCTTTACTGCGTGACAGGCTCTCGATACCAACGGGGTCAAAGGTTACTGTTTTAAATAGTTCGGCAGTTGCTTCTATCCGGTTAATATTGAATCAAAAAAACGATACGCTTATCGGTAGTGAAGGCTACCGTTTGGCAGTTACAAAAAAAGGGGTTTTTATAAGGGCTAACGAACCTGCGGGGCTATATTACGGTGCGCAAACGCTGGTACAGTTATTCCCAAAGGAGATCGTGAGTTCAACATTGGTAAAAAATGTAAGGTGGGTGTCGCCTTGCGCTTTGATCACCGATTATCCACGCTTTAAATGGAGAGGGTTGATGTTTGATGTATCACGCCACTTTTTCACTAAACCGGAGGTGAAACAATTCATCGATAACATGGTGAAATACAAATACAACCTACTGCACATGCATTTAACAGATGATGAAGGCTGGCGCATCGAGATAAAAAGCCTGCCCCGTTTAACTACGGTGGGCGCTTATAATGTTAAAAAGGTAGGCTACTTTGGAACATTTTCTGTTCCAGGACCAGACGAGCCCCGTACTTATGGTGGTTTTTATACCCAGGATGATATCAGGGAGATTGTTCAGTATGCAAAAGAACGATTTGTGGATATCCTGCCAGAGATAGATGTGCCAGGTCACAGCCAGGCAGCCGTTGTAGCTTATCCCGATCTGTCGTGTACCCCCGGTGCGGATAAATACCAGGTTCGGTCTGGTGAAAGACGGAATAAGGATACCATTGATAATACCTTATGCCCGGCTAATGAAAATGTGTACGTGTTTTTAGATAAAGTGATTACTGAAGTAGCTCAATTATTCCCATTTGGTTATATCCACATGGGTGGTGACGAGTGCGATAAAAGATACTGGAAAAATAGCGCTGCGATAACCGCATTGATGCAGCGGGAGAATTTGAAGACGTATGAGGAGGTGCAAAGCTATTTTGAAAAACGTGTAGAGAAAATAGTAGAATCCAAAGGGAAAAAATTCATGGGCTGGGATGAGATATTAGAAGGTGGTTTAGCCCCTGATGCGATTGTAATGAGTTGGCGCGGCATGAAAGGTGGAATAGAGGCGGCAAAAATGGGCCACCAGGTGGTGATGAGTCCAACCACTTATGCTTATTTGGATTATATGAATGGCGACCCAATCATCGAACCCCATGTTTATGAAACATTACGTTTGAGCAAGACCTATGAATTTGACCCGGTACCTGATAGTGTTGATGCAAAGTTGATCATCGGCGGGCAGGCTAATTTATGGACCGAGCAGGTCACCAATGTGCGCCACCTGGAATATATGGTTTGGCCGCGGGCTTTAGCGATAGCCGAGGCCGTATGGTCGCCAAGATCAAGACGCAATTGGGATGATTTCTTTAGCAGAGTTGAAAAACACTTAGGCAGGTTTGATATAACTGAAACCAAGTATGCGCCCAGCGTTTATGATCCTTCTTTTACAGCCCATGCTGCTGCCGACAGTGTGTTGCATGTGGAGCTAAATACTGAAGTAAAGGGCCTGGATATTTATTACAGTTTTGACAACTCGTTCCCGGATAAATTTTATCCTAAATACACCGAGCCATTGACTGTGCCGAAGGACGCTGTGATGTTGAAAGTGATCACTTACAGAGGGGATAAACCTGTAGGCCGTATGATCGCTATGCCTGTTGATGAGCTCAAGAAAAGGGCCCGCAAGAGAAATTATGATTGATAAGGTTAATAGCTTTAAAAACTGTTGTCATTTCGAACGAAGAGAGAAATCTTAAACAATATGCTTAGTTCGCATATCGCTTGTATAGGATTTCTCTCTTCGTTCGAAATGACATTTAAATAAATTGAGCCTAATAAAACTGTGTCAACTGCCATCTCAGGCCGTCGATCTGGTCGCCGATAAGTTGTACATTTTCGGCTGTTAATTCCGCTTTTGAATTTTCTTCCAGCTGCCAGCCACCGCTTACTTTACGGATATAGCCGATAAAAGAATGGTCAAGGCTGATGCGGTAATAATCTTTTTCTATTTGTTTTACTTTCATCAGCTTGTTACTGCTGAAAGGTATGATATGTTCATCCATCGGTGGCTATTCAATTACCAGGTTATATTTTATCAGCAGTCCATTTAGTGCATCTGAACTGAACTTTGCTTTGCTGATGCTGTTATTTTCCGGGTCGATATTAAAGTTATAAGCCGTACGAAGATCGGCCCCCTTAAGTATGGTGCGGTTAAAAATGGTACGGTTTAAATTGCATTTTTCAAATAGGGCATTGGTTAGGTCAGCTTCGCTAAAATCGGCTTCCTCAAATGAACATTCGTTAAAAATTGTACCCTTCAGTTTCTTTTTGTGCCATACGGAGTAATCCATCACACATTTGGCAAAGCTAACCGATAGAGAGAAATTACTGCAATCGCCAAAATTAACGCCGGTTATTTTGCAATCCCTGAAATCGACATTTTGCAGGCCGGCATCTGTTAATTTAACTAACGACAGGTTGCAGGTATCCATCACACAGTTGATAAAGGTAATATGCGAAAGGTTGGCGTATGAAAGGTCGCATTTGATAAACGTACAATCTTCAAAAGTACGGTCGCGTCCCTCCAGGTCTTCAGGTTTGATGTTTTTGTAGATAGTACCCTCGTCAAATTTATGTTCCATTATATCGCTGATGCTGCTTGCGGATCTGCTCCGAAAATAGGAAAAGAATTCAGGTTTTTGGGAGATGCAAAGTAATTTAATATCAGTTCTAAAGTCGATAATATATTGCAAAAGTTTACATATCCGTGTTTATGATTTTGATTGTGAAATGCATATTTGATTCCTCAATTCAACACATAGATCATGAGCAACATTCACACCACCGCCACAAAGACCGATAAAGAATTATTTATAAAAATGGTTCTTTCAAACTGGGAATTACAGATCAGCAGGATGAATAACCTGCTTGGTAAACTCACTGACGCGGAATTATCGGCCCAAACCGCACCGGGCCGCAATACCGGGGTATATTTACTGGGGCACCTGGCTGCTGTGAGCGATGGTTTGTTTATTCTCCTCGGCCTGGGCGAAAGGCTCGACCCTTCAATGGATGAAATATTTATTCGTAATCCTGAAAATTCCGGTTTGGAAAAACCTTCCATTACTGAAATAAAAGAGTACTGGAATAAGGTAAACTCCTTACTTGCACAGCAGATCAGCGAAATACGAACTGACGAATGGTTTACCAGGCATACTGCAGTATCACAGGAGGATTTTGAAAAAGAGCCTCACCGGAATAAACTTAATATAATCATAAACAGGACTAATCATATCAGTTATCATTTGGGACAATTAACTTACCTTATCAGTAAATAAATCTGTATTTTTATAGTGATTTGTTGTCAATAGGTTATTGGCCTGTAAAGCCTTTCACATGAAAAAATTATTACCCGGATTTATTTTATTGAGTTGCTTGATGGCTTTTTGTAGCTGTTCTAAAAAATTCTACAATAACCAGCAGGTTTTACAGAGCTTTCAAACAAAAACCGCGGTAGCAAACCGATTTGGCCAGCCTGGTTTTAAAAGGAAAAATGGTGCCTTGGAAGAGTGGACCTATGACCTAAATAATACGCCCACTGTAGTATCAGCAAAAAAAAGAGATACTATAAAGGCCCTTTATTTTACTGCGCCAATGGACTCGTTACATAAAAACCAATTAGCGCGAAACGATAAGTATATTAAATTCATGTTCGATTCAGCCGGTAATGTAACCGGGTATAAAACTAATGCGGTGAATTTAACCCGTGTTAAAAAGGATAGCTTTGGGATAGGTTTATTGAAGGTTTTAGGAATCGCAGCTGCTATAACAGTGGTTATCGGTGTCGAAATTGCTAACAACGGCAGCGCAGATATTAGCTTGTAAAAATACCAATCACCCGCATATATCCTTTATCGTTTCTTGGTAATGTCTTTCATATCTTCTAAATTACAACATTAAATCAAATAGCGAATGCCCGGTTTTTTTGTTGACCCTGATATTGTCAAAGCCAAAACTATTGATTCAGATTTCTACACCAGTGATGAGGTATTTGAGCAATGCCGAGAGAAAATATTTGCGTCATCGTGGCAATTTATTGGGAATGACGCGCTGGTAAAAGACAATGGCGAGGTGTATCCATTTACTTTATTACACGGATATTTAGATGAACCCTTATTGCTGACAAAAGATAAAACAGGGGAATTAAATGTTTTGTCAAACGTGTGTACCCACCGGGGTAATATCGTTGTTGAAAAAGCCTGTAAACAAGCCAATTTAAGGTGCCGGTATCATGGGCGGTTATTTAACCTGGATGGCCGGTTTGTTTCCATGCCCGAGTTTAAAGAAGTAGAGAATTTTCCAGCAAAGGATGATAACTTACCAGCTTTAAGCCTGTTTAAATGGAGCAAATGGCTGTTTACTTCTCTCAACCCAATCTATCCGCATGATCTGTTTTTCAGGGATATGATGGAACGGGTAAGCTGGATGCCATTGGATGAATTTAAATTTCAGCCAGAATTATCGCGGACGTTTCATATAAAAGCTAACTGGGCCTTGTATTGCGAAAACTACCTGGAAGGTTTTCATATCCCATTTGTACATGCGGGGTTAAACGCGGTGATCGATTTTGGCGAGTACGCCACTGAATTATTTTTTCCATATTCAAGCCTGCAATTAGGATTGGCTAAAACAGATAAAGATTGTTTTGATCTGCCTGTTTCATCACCTGACCATGGAAAAAATGTAGCCGCTTATTATTTCTGGGTGTTCCCAAATATGATGTTCAATTTTTACCCTTGGGGATTGTCTGTCAATGTGGTTGAACCTGTGTCAGTTGGCGAGTGCGGGGTGAAATTCTTTTCTTATGTATGGGATGAATCAAAACTGGATAAAGGCGCAGGAGCAGGGCTTGATAAGGTAGAACAGGAAGATGAAGAAATCGTAGAAAACGTACAGCGGGGCGTCCGCTCCCGGTTTTATAGACATGGGCGCTATTCCGTAACCCGCGAGCAGGGTACGCATCATTTCCATCGTATCCTTTCAGAGTTTATGAACAAGTAAGATAAGACGTATTTTAGTTAATTTTGAAAGATGAAGATAAACGTGCTGGCATTTGGCATTGCGAAGGATATTTTCGGCGGTTCATCAATTAATGTGGAATTGCCCGAACAGGGAACTACCGGTAATTTAAAACAATCGTTAGAGTCAAGCTACCCCCTGTTAAAGCAACTGGCATCTTACATGGTAGCGGTGAATAATGAATATGCACAGGATGAAAATATCTTGTCCGAACGCGATGAGGTGGCTATTATTCCACCAGTGAGTGGTGGTTAGGACCGCTGATTTTTGTGATTGAATGATTTCGCTGATATTGAAAACTTACGAAGTCTTAAAGACTTCGTAAGTTTGATTTTTTACGTTATCTCTAATATAACAGTTGAATACGCAAATAGAAATATCAGATAAACCGCTTGATATCCAGTCGTGTATTGATTGGGTGATGTCTCCGCAATCGGGTGGGATAGACGTGTTTATTGGTACAGTACGGGATGCCACCAAAGATAAAGCGGTGATCAGGCTTGAATTTGAGGCTTACAAGCCAATGGCACTAAAGGAAATGAACAGAATAGCAAAACAAGTTTTTGCTAAATGGACCGTACAAAAACTGCTTATTCATCATCGTACCGGGGTGTTGCAGGTAGGTGAGGTGCCGGTAATTATTGCTGTTTCTTGCGCACACCGGGATGCCGCTTTTGAAGCTTGCAGATATGTGATCGATACACTAAAACAAACCGTGCCTATATGGAAAAAGGAGATTTTTGAAGATGGTGAGGTTTGGGTAGCGGCGCATCCGTGATCCACTAATTAGTTAAAAATGTCAAAGAACGATTTTGGATATTCATCGCGAATAACCAGATTGTAATCATGTATAATAGAATGCCATCCTGTGGAAAGACAGGCAGCATGTTAGTTTAAAAAAGACTTTTGAATGAGCCTGACCGGATAATTGTCAGGAGACAAACTGAACTACTAAGTTAGCTAAAAAATTTAGTAATCGCAAATAAAAGTTATAATTTTTCAGTCGGAAGGAGTAGGTTCTAACCACGACCTCAGGCCGCCTTCCAGTGAAAATATTAACGCGTTGGGGAGTCTTAGTTTGATGAGCTTTACAGCCTCACCGCTTCTTTTGCCTGTAGCACAATATAAAACCTTTACGGTATCGCTACCAAATTGATCTATATTTCGCTCGATTTCATCGAGCGGAATATGCTTGCCACCTATATCAAATTCTTCTCTTTCCCGATCAGTCCTGACGTCGATCAACTCAAACTTATTTGTGGCAAGCCCCTTTTTTAGTTCGATAACTGAGATAGTGGGTACCGCAACTGTTTGGGCTAATTTTTTGATCTGGGTCTTGGTAACATTGCCAATTTTTATGATTCGGCTTTGCAAGGTTTGGGCATCCAGTATCAATACCTTCTCTGCAAGTAGTTCGCCTGTTTTGGTGATGTATTTGATCACCTCATTGGCCTGCATACAGCCTATTATTCCAGCCAGGGTGGGGATCACGCCACCTTCGGCGCAATTCGGTATTTGAGTGGCATCTACTTCGGGAAATAGGTCGCGGTAGTTAGGAGAGCGGGTGCCGTCTTCATTCTGTATATTCCAAACCGCAACCTGGCCCTCAAACTGGTAAATGGCGCCATATACCAAAGGTTTTCCTGAAAGCACAGCGGCATCATTCAATAAATAGCGCGTATCAAAGTTGTCTGTTCCGTCTACCACGATATCATAATCCTGTATGATGCTCATCACGTTATCCGAAGTGATCTTGACATCATGAGGCACCAATTTTATTCCCGGATTTTGTTTCTGCAAACGATCGCACGCAATAACTGCTTTTTTTAGACCAACATCTTCAGGGGTATATAATATTTGACGGTGCAAATTGCTGATAGATACCGTATCAAAATCGGCAATTCCCAAAGCTCCAATTCCTGCTGCTGCTAAATATTGCGCTGCAGGGCATCCCAAACCACCTGCTCCAACTACCAATACTTTTGCCTGTTGCAAGAGTTTTTGAGTGGATTCTCCGAAACCCGGCAAGGCGATCTGACAGCTATATCTCGTGAAATCGGCAGGCATCAGGCGTTGGCGATCTTTTGATGGATGGTTCTTTTAACCCTTTCAATATCTTCTGGAGTGTTTACATTGGTTAAAGCATCCGGATTTGGTGCCTGTATCAAATGGACATCGCTATTGATCAAAACCTTTCGTGGGCAGGAGTACCCCTGTGCCAAAAACGCCAGTAATACAGGGTAGCTTTTTGGCTCCCATATCGTAATCAATGGTTCTGGAAATTCGTTATCAGGGCTATTAAATGCAGTAGCAATTGCTGATGTTTTGCGTTGCTCTATCAGGAATTTGAATGTTTCCGTTTCCAGCAAAGGTAGGTCACATGCCACAACCAGCCAGGCGCTGTCCGGCTGCTCCCGAAAAGCCGAGAGTATCGCACCAAAAGGGCCTAAACCTGTAAAAGTGTCCTCCAATACATTGTAATTAACATTTATTTGTGGCTTTTGATCCGAACGGCAGGAAATAAAAACTTCGTGGCACAATGGCTTTAGCATATCAGCTACATGGTAACGTTGTTCCTTGCCAAACCAATTGACTGCACCCTTATCATAACCCATGCGCATACTTTTCCCACCGGCCAGTACCAATCCATTTAATATTGGCTTTGCCTGCAGCATTTTATTTTCAAAAAAAGCGACGATCTTTTCAGTTTCATCCAGTCGGCAAAGCGGGATATTTTGCCAGTTGGGTATAGATTCTTTTATGAAATCAAATACATCTTCTACATTTTCAGCTAATAAGATCAATTCAACATTGGTCAGCTGCTCTATGCGTTTTTGTAAGGATGCTTTTTTGTTGTTGTAAATGATTACCACTTGTGCTTTAGCCTGCTGGTGATTCCCATTTACCAACACCAGATCTGCACCGGCGAATTGCTGACGCATGTTAAATGGCGTGAATGTGGTATTGTAATTGAATTGCTGATGATTGATTTGATCGGTATATTCTAAAAATGCCCCATTTGCCAAACGACCGGGCGCCAAAACTACTTCATCATTATGAGAGGTATCAGCATAAGCACATTTGTATTTGGTTGATAGGGCGCCGATCACACTATCGGCCAATGCTTTGATATAAACGCATGGCGCGCCAACAATCGCCCACTCGTTCCGGTTAAAATTACCGAGAGCGGGTCTTATGAGGTCGGCATGTTTTCTGTGTCCGCCCGCCAGCGGATCATGCTCTTTTGAAGTCACGTTTACCTCCTGTTTTTTCTATGAGCTGAGTTTCTTTTATAACGATATCATGACTCAAAGCCTTACACATGTCATAAACCGTTAATGCTGCTATTGACGCGCCTACCAATGCCTCCATTTCTACACCGGTTTTAGCGGTTATACTTGCAGTGCAGTTGATCACCACTTCCTTTTGTTCGTTCAGTTCAATAGTAACTTTACAATTATCCAACCCAAGTGGGTGACAAAGTGGGATCAACTCACCGGTCTTTTTTGCCGCCATTATCCCCGCAATGATCGCAGTTTGAAAGACGGAACCTTTTTTAGTTTGAATATCACCGTCGGTCAATTGTTTCAATACATCTTCAGGTAACGAAACAATGCTACGCGCAGTTGCGGTGCGGTGCGAGATTTGTTTTTCGCTCACATCAACCATCGTGGGGTTACCCTGCTCATTCAGGTGAGAAAAACTCATATCATTAATTGGTTAAATGGCCATATTCTGAAGGCTTCGCCCTGTTTAAATTCATCTCTTTCCATGGGCAATTCCATAAACGCGTCTGTATCTGCTAAGTTAGCAAAATCGCCTGAACCATTTCCTTCTATTGGTGTAGCTAAAATTTGCCCTTGTAAGCTAAAACTCAATTTTACCTGTAAAAAATATTGCAGGGCCGGCATAAAAGTAAAATCCCGATCCGAAACAGCATACACGGGTTGTTTATCGCTTAGTCCCTGGCTTGCATTGAGCCATGGCAGAAAATACCGGTGCAGGCACATAAAAGTAGCCACCGGGTTGCCGGGGAAAGCGAATACCAAAACGCCGCTATCATGTTTGCCAAACCAAAAGGGCTTACCAGGTCGCTGATGAACTTTGTGGAAAAGGGTTTTCACCTGCATTTCCTCCAATGCTTTTGGGATGTAGTCGAATTTGCCCATGCTGATACCGCCCGTCATCAAAATAACATCATAATTATCTAAACAGTGGGCTATTTTTTCTTTGGTGATTTTTGGGTCATCTGGGATATGAAGCAGATCACCTTCTAAACCATATTGCCGTAAAACCGCTTTTATCGTATAACTATTTGATTTCCTGATCTGGGTAAGCGATGGTTTTTCGTCCACATCAACCAGTTCATCACCAGATGATACAATTACTACGCGTGGTAGTTTTTTTACTAATAATTCCACCTTACCCACCGATGTGGCAAGGCTGATAATAGCAGGAGTGATCAATTGGCCAGCTGAAGCCACCACCTCATTTTTCTTTTTATCTACGCCTTTTAAATGCAGGTTCTGTCCCTTTTTAATATCTGATGCCAATAGAGTGGCTTTACTGCCTTTGATCTCAATATCTTCATAACGAATAACTGTATCAGCGGAATCTGGCAAAGCCGCACCAGTCATGATCTCGATGCATTCATCGGCATGATCAATATTTATTGGTTGATCGCCTGCGGCCTGGGTGGCTTTTATTTTGAATGATGTAATCCCTTGTTCGATAGTGCTATAGGCAATCGCAATGCCATCCATTGTTACCCGGTTAAAGGGGGGTAGGTCACGGTCGGCAGTAATGTCTTCAGCTAAGGATCGTCCCAAAGCTGATTCAAACGGAATTAGTTCGGTGCCAAAGTCTTGCACCTGAGCCTGAATTAATCGTTCCGCCTGTTCTACTGTTATCATAATTATTAAATAAGTCTCCCCAACAGGGGGAGATTTAGAGGGGGCTTATCCGCCTATAGTTGCCATTGATTCATGTGCAGGATCGTTTATACTTCGATTGTGCTCCGCTTCCCAACCGTCTTTAGGACGGCTGCCGAAGGCATCAAGAAGCTTTGCCTGCAGGTCGTTATCGTTTATACCGCTGCGCATCAGATCCTTAATATTTAATACGCCACCGTCATATAAACAGGTTTTTAATTCGCCTTGCGGAGTGATGCGTATGCGGTTGCAGGTGCCGCAAAAAGTGCGCGAATAAGCCGCTATAATCCCTATACTGCCCTTATGACCCGGAATATGATAGTTATAAGATGTAGAGTAAGCGGCATCTTTCAGTTTTTTTATAGACGGGAATTTTCCGGTGATCTCATCCAGGATGCGCACATAATCCCATTTAAGCCCGCCATAAACATGTCCATCCCCGTTAAATGGCATTTCCTCGATAAACCGTACGCTTACGGGCAAATCTTTGGTCAGCTCAACCAAAGGAATAATATCCTGTGTGTTTTTGCCATCCATCACTACCGCATTGATCTTTACTTCGATATCATGCTTTAGTAATTGTTCCATTGTTTCCATCACTTTGCTAAATTCATCGCGCTTGGTTATGCTGAAAAAACGATTGGCATCGAGGGTATCCAAACTTAAATTGACTGAGGTAACGCCAATTCTCTTTAATTCCGGTACGTAAGGTGCTGTTAACACGCCGTTGGTCGTAAGGGTTAGTTCATTTAAGCCAGGCAGAGCAGATAGGGCAGTCAGCAATTGCATCAGATCCTTACGGACAAAAGGTTCCCCACCGGTAATGCGTATTTTTTCGATGCCCATGTTTACCAGTAAGGCGCAGCTTTGAAGCATTTCTTCGTAGGTCATCAGTTCCTTACGCGAAAGCCAGTTCAGGCCCTCTTCGGGCATACAATAGAAACACCTCAGGTTGCACCGGTCGGTTACCGCGAGGCGCAAATAGTTTATTTTTCTGCCGTGATTATCTGTTAACAATGTACTTGTATATGTAAGGTAAAAGTAACTATTCCAAGTTAACAGAATGTTTTTTGAATGTCGTTTTATAGCAGAAATATCATGAGACGCAAAGTATTGCGTCTCTACTTTGTCTTAAATTTATATATCGATTGTGTTTTATAAACCTGCCCGGGTTTTAATACCGTTGACGGGAACTGCGGCTGGTTAGGCGAATCAGGGAAATGCTGCGTTTCCATCGCAAAAGCGGTTCGGTAATCATCCTTTTCACCGTATTTCATCACGTTTTTGCCCTGCATGAAGTTTCCACTATAAAATTGCAGGCCCGGTTCTTCGGTGTATATCTCCATTATAATGCCTGTTTTATCACCCTTTACCGAGGCAACTGGTTTGGTCATATCATGCTTGTTCAATACAAAATTATGATCGTATCCTTTGCCATTTTTTAACTGCTCATCGTTATTGTTGATCCTTGCACCGATCGTCGTAGCTGTGGTGAAGTCAAAAGGAGTGCCTTTTACCGATTCTATTTTACCCGTTGGTATCAATGTAGAATCAACCGGAGTATAGGTATCCGCATTAAAATGTACCAGGTGATTGAGTATGGTGCCGCTGCCTTCGCCGTTTAGGTTAAAATAAGCGTGATTAGTAAGGTTTACTACGGTTGTTTTATCTGTAGTAGCCTCGTAACTGCATTTGAATGAATTATCATCCGTTAGGAAGTAAGTTACTTTGATACTCAAATTGCCCGGATAACCTTCTTCCATATCCTTGGACAGATAAGTGAGTTCCAATGTCTGATCATTTATTTTTTTTGCATCCCAAACCACATCCTGGTATCCTTTTTTTCCGCCATGCAAGGTATTAGGAGGATTATTGATCGATAAGGTGTATTGCTTGCCATCCAACGTAAAATGGCCCCTTGCTATCCGGTTCCCGTATCTTCCTATGGTTGCGCCATAGTAAGGTTCAGTTGATTTTACATAACCTTCCACACTACCGATTCCAACTGCTACATCGATCATTTTTCCGGTACTATCCGGTACAAGCAAAGCCACTAAACGGCCACCAAAATTGGTAATAGCCGCCTCCATACCATTTTTATTTTTTAATATATATAAATGAGTTTGTTTGCCATCTATTGTTTTTTCAAATGCTGAGTCGGCCGGAAGCTGCCCATAAGTTATACTATTGTTCATTGTGGTAGTAGTTGTATTATTTGCTGATTGATTGCAAGCCATCAACGTGGCTAAGCTTGCTGATAAAACCCCCAAAGATAAAATCCTTAAATTCATATTGCCGTTTTTAATTGTTTATCTGACATTATTTATCAACACTGAATAAATGTTATGTGGTTAAAAATGCAATTAATTAAAGAAATATTGCCCCTATAAATCCATTTTATCTTTTGATACCCGCCTGGTGATCAATTATCCAATGAAAGCTGTTATGATTTAACGGGAACTTATTCAAATCATATTGTTGAAAATCTATTTCGAGCGAATCTTTATGCCATTTTCCCCGAATTGTCAGTACACCAGGTTTAGGCAAACTGTAATCAAAAGCATACTTATCAGCTGTATCTTTTTCAGCATACATCACTATTTTTTTATTAACGGTATCAGGGTTGAATACAAAATAACGCATACTGTCATTCATAAGCATTATGCTCGCATTGTGCGGAACGGAGGATACGATCAGTTTGTTCCAGCGTGTAGTATCCGTTGTTAATGGTTTTATAGTATCCTTATTCCTTATGAACGTCTTTACGTTATAGATGCCATATAATGGTGGTTTTTGGATGCCGATGCCCTCTTGTTTGGCCCTTGCAAAGTTGCCATATAAATCGAAAAATACTACGTATAGTATAAAACCATATTTACAGGTTAAGAGGATAGTATTTTTTGATTTCTCTTTAAAACGAAATGTCGGGGTATCTTCTGGTTGAATAGTTTTATTGAACAAAAAGAAATTGATCAGCCTTCTGCTATCTTTTGCTAACAGGAATAAGGTCATCACCATCAACACACTGGAAAGTAGTTTTATATGCACATCATAACAGTAATTAAAGGCAATTACATTCGCCAAAGTAATTAAGCCCATCACGTTGCCCAATGTGCTTGTTCGCCTGAAAAATAGGAGTAAACCTATAGCGTATTCCGTGAAGCCTATGAAGTAATTATACCCGGCTGAATAGCCCATAAAAGCCCATGCAAGCCCCCTTGGCGATGAGTTGCCATAGGTTTGCAGCAGCATAGCAGGGGTAAACGGCGGGAACTGAAGCTGTATGATCTTCACGGAGCCGTATACTATCCAGGTGACGGCCAGGTAATACCTCAAAACTACAACTAGCACATCATATAGCTTGTTATAATTACTTGCTTTCCGGTCTCCCACCGCCCATACGGTAGAACCCGTTAATGCCAATAAGAAAATGAAAAGTATAGACAGGTAACCAAAGGTGGTATCGAGCGTTGCATTACCTGGCCCGGATATGGCAACATGAAAAATACTTTCACCAAACCATATTACCAGACCGGTAAAAGGCTGCTTGAAAATATTATGCAGCACATAAGAATAGCGAAAAATATCATTGGGGGTGAGAACGATATACAAGATGAAGAAGATAAAGAAAAACCGAAACGCTTGCTTTTTAATAAAGGGCCATTCGGTTAAAGCTAAATCGGATTGGGGCATTGTTTAAAGTTGTATCGAAATAAATATAATAAAGTATATCTAATGCTTAGAAGTCTAACCCGCTAAGATCAACCACTGCGGAATCACAAATATAGGTTGGCATAATACCAGTTGCAGTTATGCGTGTATCAACATCTTTGGGTAGTGTATTGCCTGTTAATACCAGTACCGTATCCAGACCGAATTTATTGCCACCTAAAATGTCGGTATTCAGCGTATCTCCAACCATCACAATGTCGCTTTTGCTGATCTGGCGGTACTCGCGTATCAGATCATAAGCAAACATGAACATTTGCGAATCGGGTTTACCAAAACGGATAAATTGTTTACCCACCACGCTCTCTACCATCGCGGCAATACCGCCAATGGCTATGGATACATCATGCGCCGAAAGGGGATAAGCTCTGTCGGTATTAGCTACAATAACAGGGATTGTTTTTTTGCGCAGCAGGTTAACGGTCTTATTCAGATCGTCGCACCAGTTAAAGCCCTCGTCATCCAAAAATATCATGGCGCTTACCTTGTCTATATTTTGCTCATTCAACTCGCCCACAGGCAGTGTTTGCAAACCCGACCTTTCAATATAATGCGCCGAATTAGGCGTGCCAAGATATGCCACGATGCCGTCTTGCACCTTCAGATCAAGATATTCTTTTGTGAGCATGCCGGATGAGACAATACGGTCCTCGGTAATTGCTTTCAGTCCCATACGATGGTAAGATTCGGCCAATTGCTGGGGGCCACGGGAAGCATCATTGGTAACGATATAATATTCTTTCTTTTCTCTTTCCAGGTAAGCGAAGGTCTTTTCGATACCGGGTACTAGTCCCGAATAATTTTTGATAACGCCGAAAGCGTCAAAAAAGACAATTTTGTACTTATCAATTATAGATTTGAAATTGTCTATCTGCTTCATCTGCAAGTGTTAAAAAAGTACTGGTTTGTTTTCTAATTTTAGCGCATCAATAATCTTTTCGGCATCAAAATCCCTGTCGACCGAAGGTAGGTAAATATCAAAAGCTTCGGCTTGTAATTTCTCGGCATATTGCTCTTTGAAAAAGCGTTTTCCATCTTTTATAACATAATTTAAAATAAAAAACCGGTAGGCTTCTTTCATAAAGCGAATCTCATTGGCAGTAAGTGGGTTTACCTTGTGATATTCCTCCAGGAAGATGATAAACCTATCCTCCATAAGCGTATTAATATAATAGCTGAAAACTGTACGGTCACCTCTATCAGAAACTACCCGGCTCAGGAAGTAGAAGTCCAACACCCGGTAACTCATCCTGAACCAATCGTAATCCCAGCGCGAAAAAAGGTCGAGATCTTTGGTGACGGAAAAGTTGCCGATGTTCCAGTCAATAAATACCGGCATGATCTCGAACGCGCTTACATTATACTTCGAGCGATTTTTAAGAAAAAGGTCGCAATGATATTTTAGAAAATCGATTTGCATAGCTGTGCCGATCTGATTATCTTTCTTTTCTAATTCTTGCTGCAGAGCGTAAATATCTGTTCGAAGTGTCTTTATTGATTTCGGTAATACATTTCTTGCACGTGAACAGGCTTTGTGAAATTTCCCTATCTGCTGGCCCAATTTGCGGATGTGGGTCTCATCTAACCGCCTTGGCATACGTTCGGCAATACGGGTAGGGTTGTAAAATACGACCCAGGCATCAACCTTGCCTTGCCGGTGCCGATAAATATAGACGCGGTTATTTTTTAATAAGGATTTAGAAAGAACATTCTCAAACGGATACAACAGGTTATTACATAAGCTGTGTATAATGCGGTGATCCTCCTTAAAGTATTCGTATTTACCGAAATGTGATAGTTTAGCAATGACGATATCATCATCCTCAAATGTTATTTTGAAAACACTATTAGTAGAAACCATCGCGCTGATATCTTCGATATCGCGAATAGTTTTAGAATTGTCATAGCCTTCCCAGGCTTTTTTTAGTATAAAAGAGTAGTTCATTATATTGTCTGAACCAGGATTAAACGGATTTAAAGATTAACACGATTAATTCTGGCTCTTGGGTTTGAATTTTTTATTAAATAGTCGCTTAAATGTTAATGATTGGCTTCCAAAATTAATGAGTAAACCAATTTCCATATTGTAAGCCTCAAGGTAATTAATTGCCTGAGCCAAATGTACATCTTCCAGTTGAATGATAGCCTTAAGTTCAACCATAATCAGGTTATCTATGAAGAAATCGACTCGTCGGGTGCCAATATCAATCTTTCTATAATATATAGGTAACTCCTTTTCTCTTTCAAAGGGAATATTATTGTAAGTAAGTTCAATTTCAAGTGCACGCTGATAAATCACTTCCTGAAACCCATTACCAAGGGTAGTATGAACCTGCATTGCACAACCTATAATTTTGCGCGTAATATCATCATGCTTTAGTGGTTCCATAGCCTAAATCTCATAATCTGCTAAATCTGTTTAATCCTGGTTCAGACTAAATTATCTCAAAATATCTCTTCAACTCCCAATCCGTCACACTTTTAGAAAATTGTTTACATTCCCACAATCGGGTTTGGGCGTAGTGATCAACAAAAGCATCGCCAAATAATTCTTTGGCCACTTTTGAGTCTTTCATAATAGTTGCTGCATCAAACAGGTTTGAAGCTATTTTTCCGTTTTTACCATCCTGGTAACCATTCCCTGAAGTTGCCGGAATATCTAATGATAGTTTATTTTTTATTCCGTACAAGCCTGAGGCAAGGGCAGCGGCCATAGCCAAATAAGGGTTGGTATCAGCGCCTGGTATCCGGGTTTCGAGGCGTGTATAGGCAGGAGAGGAGTTGATTACACGGAAAGCAGTCGTCCTGTTTTCAATAGCCCAGGTAATGGTTGTTGGCGCCCAGGCACCTTCAACCAGGCGTTTATAGCTATTGATAGTCGGCGCGAACATTGGTAATATATGCGGCAAACAATATAATTGACCGGCAAGGTATTGCTTGTGCAATTCACTCATTTTATTTACATCTTTGGCATCATAAAATAAGTTTTCAGACTTTTTCTTATCCCACAAACTTTGATGCACATGGCCGCCGCATCCGGGCAGGTTTTCGTTCCACTTGGCCATAAAACTGGCCATGATACCATGTTTGTAAGCGATCTCTTTCACAGCGGTTTTTAATAAAACAGCCCTATCGGCAGCTTCTATTATATGATCGTGTAAGATAGCCGCTTCATATACACCCGGGCCAGTTTCGGTATGCAAACCTTCCAGCGGTATATTAAACTGCATTAATAAATTAAAAAGATCGTAATAAAACTCGCTGTTTTCTGATGTCCGAAGTACGGAATAACCAAACATGCCGGGGGTTAGGGTTTCTAAATTGGTAAAGCTCTTTTCCTGCAATGATTGCGGCGTTTCCCTAAAATTGAACCATTCAAATTCCTGTGCAAATTCAGGGTGATAGCCCATCGCCTCGCATTCCTGCGCGATGCGTTTTAATAAACTCCGCGGACAAGCAGGCAGATCATTTCCGTCAGCTTTGCTGAAATCAGCCAGGAAAAATGGAATATTATCCTCCCAGGGAACGGTGCGGAAGGTTGATAAGTCAATACGGCAAGGCTGATCGGGGTATCCGGTATGCCAGCCGGTAAGCTTTATGTTTTCATTACATACATCACTGCTATCCCAACCGAAAACAACATCACAAAAACCGTAGCCTGTTTCCAGTCCATCCGTGAATTTTTTATGATGGATTACCTTACCACGCAAAACGCCATCAATATCTGCAAATGCGAATTTTATTTTATCAATCCCTTTTTCCTTTAGATAGGATATGATCTGTTGTTTATCCATAATAAGTAATACGAAAAAAATCAAGGCAAGTTAGGGAATTACTGTGTATTTTGAGAACCAAGAGCCAAGAATCAAGAACCAAGACTTAGGAAATGGCACATTGATAAAAATCATTTTGTTATCTTGACTCCTGGCTCTTGATTCTTGACTCTTTTTAAAAATGAATAACCTGCTTTTCATATATGGAACCTTGCTTAATGAGCATAATGAATTTGCTGTCTATTTAAAAAATAATAGTAGCTTTTGTTCACCTGCCAAGCTACAAGGTAAACTATATGATGCAGGGGAGTATCCGGGAGCAATATTATCCTACGAGAAAGATAGCTATGTATATGGAAATATACTCGAGATTAATAACCCCGCGAAAGTATTGCCGGTAATAGATGCTTATGAAGGTTTTGGTGAACACCAACCTCAGCCGAATGAGTTTGTGAGAGTTTTAACTGAAGTTGAAACAGATGCCGGGCCGGTAACTTGCTGGGGTTATTTATATAATTTACCTGTTTCGGGGTTAAAGCTGATCGAAGAGGGGCGATATATAAAATAAAAAAGCCCCGCGGAATATATCCGCGAGGCTGATTAAATTAATTAGGGATTAATTATATTTTTGCTGATTTAACAGTTTTAATGATACGTGCAGCTACTTTGTATGGATCGGCAGCTGAGTTCGGACGGCGATCTTCCAGGTAACCGCTCCAGCCTTTTTGTACGGTGTACAAAGGGATGCGGATAGAAGCGCCACGGTCAGATACGCCATAGCTATAATCGTTAATTGAAGCAGTTTCGTGTTTGCCTGTTAAACGCAAGTGGTTATCTGCTCCATATACTTCAATATGTTCTTTAACAACCGGGCGGAATGCTTCCAAAACTTTCTTGTAAGTTTCTTCGCTTGCAGCAGTTCTTAATAAAGTATTAGAGAAGTTAGCGTGCATACCAGAACCGTTCCAGTCAAGGGCACCCAATGGTTTGCAATGCCAGTTGATAGCAACGCCGTAGCTTTCGCCAATTCTTTCTAATAAATAACGTGCAACCCATATCTGGTCACCGGCTTCTTTTGCCCCTTTCGCAAATATTTGAAACTCCCATTGCCCTGCAGCAACTTCTGCATTGATACCTTCTACATTAAGGCCTGCTTCCAAACAAACATCCAAATGTTCTTCTACTATTTCTCTGCCGTAAGCGTTTTTGGCACCTACTGAACAGTAGTACGGACCTTGAGGAGCTGGATATCCATTGATTGGGAAACCTAATGGTTTGTCGGTTTCTGTATCCCATAAGAAATACTCCTGCTCAAATCCAAACCAAAAATCGTTATCATCATCTTCGATATGGGCACGGCCGTTTGACTCGTGAGGCACACCTTTAGAATCCAATACTTCGCACATTACTAAATAGCCATCTTTGCGTTGCGGATCGGGGCAAATAAATACAGGTTTTAAAATACAATCAGAAGATCCACCTGGTGCTTGTTCGGTTGAAGAACCATCAAAGCTCCAATAAGGACAATCTTCTAACTTACCGCTGAAATCACCTTCAATTTTTGTTTTACTACGAAGGCTTTGTGTTGGTTTGTAGCCGTCAAGCCAAATGTACTCTAGTTTTGCCATTGTTTAATTTTTTTTGGATTTGGAATCAAGTATTAGTTTTATAACCTAAGTTTAAATTTCAAAGGCGAATTTAAATATATTTTACAAATTTCATCATAATTATGAAGAAAAATTAAAAATATTTTCAAAAACAGTCATTTTGTCTATCCAAATGCACAAAATTTATCATAAAAATGGTTCAAAGTTAAAATCAATCTATTTTTTTATAGAAAATCATAAAATAAAAAGCTTTGATGGTGCAATATGATCTATATATGCCTTTTGGGTTGTTGGATATACCTTAATTTAAAGAATTGCTAAAAAATCAATCAGATATGCCCTCTAAAAAATGAAAATTGTAAAAATGCAATAATTGTAAACCCATAGTTATATTTTCAATTAATTAAAGCTGCTGTTATAAAATTTTCTTAAAATTGCCTCAGATTTTCAGCAGCATCTGCTACAAACTACTGATCTCTATCTCAATGTTTTCTTTCTATAAATTAAAAACAAAATGAAAATAACAGTTGTAGGCGCCGGGGCTGTTGGCGCTACTTGTGCGGATAACATCGCAAGAAAAGAATTAGCCGAAGAATTGATCTTATTGGACATCCGCGAAGGTTTTGCTGAAGGCAAGGCGATCGACATGATGCAGACATCGGCCCTGATGGGTTTTGATACTAAGATAAAAGGTGTAACCAATGATTATGCAGCGACTGCAGATTCAGAGGTGGTGGTGATCACTTCAGGTTTACCACGTAAACCCGGTATGACCCGCGAGGAACTGATCGGCACCAATGCAGGTATCGTAAAAAGCGTTACCGAAAGTATTTTAAAACATTCTCCAAACACTATTATCATTGTGGTATCTAACCCCATGGATACCATGAATTACCTGACACTGAAAACTTCGGGCTTACCTAAGAACCGTATTATAGGTATGGGTGGGGCATTGGATTCATCAAGGTTTAAATATTATTTGAGCCAGGAACTGGGTTGCTCACCTGCCGACCTTAACGCGGTAGTTATTGGCGGACACGGTGATACCACTATGATCCCTTTGATCAACCATGCTACCTGGAACAGCATCCCTGTAACACAATTATTAAGTAAAGAACAACAGGATAAGGTGGTTGCAGCTACCATGGTAGGCGGCGCTACATTGACCAAACTGATCGGCACATCTGCATGGTATGCACCCGGTGCGGGTACTGCCTTTATGGTGGAAGCTATTGTACGCGATCAGAAGAAACTGATTAGCTGCGGCGTTGCTTTGGATGGCGAATACGGTCAGAAAGATATATCCTTAGTTGTACCTGTTATATTAGGTAAAGGCGGCTGGGAAAAGATCGTTAACTTTAAACTGAGCGATGCTGAACAGGCAGAATTCAACAAGAGTGCTGATGCCGTTCGTAATATGAACCAGGTATTAGTGGATAGCAAGATCATCTAATCTCATAAGCACCAAACGTTCCTATGGAACGCGAATAAGCTATTCTGGTTTTTCTACGCCACCAGATGTCCCCTCGGGACATTTCGTTGGTAGAAAGATTAAGTAAATTATTTAGAGCGTTCCATGGGAACGCCTGGTGAAAACGTAACAGTATAACAAATGGCTTCTCTTGATAAGGGAAGCCATTTGTTTTTTAAACCTTTCTGTGGATGTGCCATCGGGTTTCCAGTTTGCAAAAGATGTCATCAAAATATAAGCATGTACCTCAAAAATAGTGGACTAAACGTCCCTTTATCCCAAATTTTGAGTCGATTTTACACCCATCTAAAACAAAAAATTTTATAAAATTTCCATTTTTGCGCATTTTACAACTTAGTTTCTCGTGCATTTTTTGCGTTGTTTGTGAATAACGCTGATGTTAATAAAGTGGGGCAAAAACCACTGTAATCCTTTTATAATCTTGCAAATAAGCCGTCGGTCACTGTTCAAAACCGATGTATTTAATGTTAAGAAACTGTTTATAAAAAATAAAAAAAATACTTGTGAGATTATGCTGATGTCCCGATATTGAAATCATCAAGAACGACGTACTTTGACAGCCTTACAGGAAAACAGAAAGTGAATCGGGTGGGTCCTCGGACAAACTAAAGAACACAGAAGTCCCTGAGTAACACAAAAGCGACAGAGCGAAAGTTCACCAGCTGAGTGCTTGCTGAAGCAACAGGAAACCAAAGAGGCGAAAGCCTTCGAAAACAGACGGAGCTGAAAAAGGTATTGGAGAGTTTGAACTATTTTACGGAGTAGCGCAAACAGAAACAATGAACATGGATAGAAACACCGCGTTTGCAAAAACAAGGAACAGAAACCTGATCGGTTAATTTACACAAAACTTGGTGCTTCTGGGCGACTACGGTCAAGCAGGAGTTTGGGAACGGAAGTCATTCGCAAGAGTGGTCTTCCGTTTTCGCTTTTAGAGGGTTTTTGTTGAAAGGTTGAAATGTTTTTTCGACGGAATAACGTATTAGTCAAATTTTCTCACCAAAGCAACTTTAACCCTGCCGCTCTATACTGTGTGATATTTTTATCCTTACTTATTAAAATCAGATCCTGCTGAATAGCTTGCCAGATTAACATCCTGTCAAATGGGTCTCTATGATTTTCCATTATTGGCAAGTGATGGTAATTGGCTGCTTCTGAAGGCAAAAGTGATATTAAACTAAAACCACTTTTTATAGATAGTTCAGGTAGTTGTTCGGGTAAAAAACCACTTATATCTAATTTATTAATAGAAAGCTTTAGAGCGATCTCCCAAAAACTGATGGCGCTAACAAAAACAGTATTATCGGTATTTTCAATTGCTTTATAACCTAATACAGATATTTTTTCTTTTTCGGTGATAGCCCAAATTAGGGTGTGGGTATCCAACAGGTAATTCATAGACCCAAAAATTCTTCTTCAGTTATTTTGAAATCCGGGTGGAAATTAACAGATGCCTTCCCCTCTAAAATACCCAGTTTGCGTTTGCCTTTAGCTTCGGGTATTTCGGGAAGAAAATAGCCCACCACTTTTCTTTTTTTACCGAAAGTAACCGCTATTTTTTCTCCTGACTTTACCTGTTCAATTACATCGGAGAAATGAGTTTTAAACTCACCTACACTCATTGTCTTCATTGCCTTAAAATTTATCTAAATCAAAGATAATTCATATTTGTCAAGTTGTCAAGAAAATAATGTAATGAAAGTTCTGTATTTCTAACCTTACAACATTTCAACTTTCCAACCTTTCAACAAGCAAAAAAATCCCTAATTTAGCCCTTATGTCTAAAGAAGGTAACAAAGCAAACGGGAGAGAAAAGATATTTGTATTAGATACCTCGGTGATCCTGTATGATCATAATGCCTTCGAAAATTTCCAGGAACATGATGTGGCGCTGCCGATCCAGGTTTTAGAGGAACTGGATAACATGAAAAGCGGCAATGATACGCGCAATTTTGAAGCGCGCAGTTTCATCAGGCTGATGGACCAGATGTCGCGGAATAATTTACTGAACAAGTGGACGCTGCTTAAAGGCAAGGATAAAGGCAGCTTTAAGGTGGTGATGGATAATAAAGCTGCTTCTGCTGATGCCGAGCAGGTTTTTGGGAGTGATAAAATAGACCACCGTATATTAAATGCCGCTCTTGGCCTGCAGGAAGAATACCCCGAGAAAAAGATCATCCTGGTATCCAAAGATGTTTGCCTGCGTTTGAAAGCAAAAGCGCTAAATATCCATGCCGAAGATTACGAGACAGGTAAGGTTAAAAACCTGGAAGAACTATATACAGGTGAAACAATTTTGAACAAAGTGGCTGACAAAATGATCAGTCAATTAAATAAACAAGGCACATTAAGTGCCGAACAATTTGATATACTGCCCAATACCAATAATCATTTTTACACGCTGAACGGAAAAAAACTATCGGTATCAGGGTTTTATAATAATCAAACCCAGCAGCTGGAGAAAATTACCGAGCAGCCTGTATTTAATATCTACCCAAAAAATTCAGAACAGGCCTTCGCCGTACATGCTTTATTGCACCCGGATATTAAACTGGTTACCATACAGGGCAACGCCGGTACGGGTAAAACCCTGTTGGCTTTAGCAGGTGCATTGGAACAACGGAAATATTATAGGCAGATCTACGTTACGCGGCCCATTGTTCCCCTGAGTAATAAAGATATCGGTTTTTTGCCGGGAGATATCAAATCAAAGATTGACCCCTATATGGCGCCGATATGGGATAACCTGAAGTTCATTAAAGACCAGTTTGGCGATGATGAAAAAATGCAGGCCAAGATAGACGAACTGGTGATCAATGATAAAATATCCATAGCCCCGCTGGCTTTTATCCGTGGCCGCACTCTGACCAAAATATTCTTTATCGTAGATGAGGCCCAAAATCTCACCCCGCACGAAATAAAAACCATCATTTCCCGTGCCGGCGAGAACAGCAAGTTTGTGTTTACCGGTGATATTTACCAGATAGATACCCCATATCTGGATGCTGAAAGTAACGGCTTATCTTACCTGATCGATAAAGCAAAAGGGCACCCGCTTTATGCCCATATTACCCTGCAAAAAGGGGAGCGTAGTGAGCTGGCTAATTTGGCAACGGAGTTGTTATAAAAACCTAAACATGAAGAAATTTATCATATTCACAATACTTGTTTGCTTTGTGCAAATTGTAAGTGCGCAAACAAGGGTTACTGATTTATCTCAGTCATCCTTAAAAGGCAAAGTAAAACGTGTTACTACGTATACATTTAGAGGAGACAATCATATGGCTCCTGATACAACCGCAAGTGCTGAAAAGACAATTGAAACTTTCGATGAAAAAGGTTGGGCGATAGAAGAAAAAATATATGACAAGAACGACGCATTAAGAGAAAGGTTTTCATTTGAATATATTGGGGACTCGATAGTCGTAAATAATCAATTTGATAGCAGTGGAAAGCTATTCGTTAAATATATTTACAAATATGACGACCATGGTAAAGAAACTGAATTTGACATGAATTCTGATGCCCAACCTAAAATGCGGCTTGCAAAGATAGATTATAGATGTATTTACAAATACGATGAATTGGGTAATAGAGTAAGTGAAGAACAATATATTGATAAGAATAAACTGACCATCAGAACGATTTTAAGATATAATGATCAGCATCAAAGGATACAATCCGATGAGGAATCGTTTTTTGGTAAGACATCTAACAAATCCAAAACATTGTATACCTATAACAGCTTGGGAAATCTAATAAAATCTGAAATTTATGACCTTGATGGAAAGTTAACAGGAGGTAATGATGCGTCCTATGATAAATTTGATAACTACGGCAACTGGTTAATAGAAACATCTTCATATCATGGTCACAGTTCTTACCAAGGGGATTTTACTTTCATGAATATAACTAAGCGAGTAATAGAATATTATTAACGACGGAGTTGTTATAAACCTTATCAGAGGGAAATAAGAATCTACCCTAATATATTATCCGTCACCCTTGCAATATCATAGCTTATCTTATTCACAAAGCCCAGCTGCTCTTTTAGTAAAGCTTCATCCGCGCTTAGTTGTTTTTTCTCTTCTGTGGGGTTTGTTTTTTCGCTTGCAAAATCAATGGCCTTGCCGCCTAGCTTTTTGCTGCTGTCGTTTAGTACGGCTATGCTTTTGCGGATCAGCTTTAAATTTTCGGGTTGGGTTTTATGCAGGTTCTTTTCGGTGATGCCTGATGCCAGGTTGGCCAGGTAGGAGGACAGGATATGGCTCAGCACCACAAACTTGTGTATCTCTTTTATTTTCTTCTGCTTGCTTTTAGGCTCCGAGGTCATACGTTCGAAGGTGGACGAAAGGTTGGCCGATTTTACATAGATATCTTTTCGCGCCAGCTTATAATCAGTGGTGCTGACTGAACAGCCGGTGATACTTTCAGCTATTTTCACCAGGTAGTTTACATTGGCATAGATCACATCCCGCAGGTTTTCCTGTATTTGTTCAGATTCCCACGTCGGGAAGATCACGTAGGTAGCGATAAAGGCGATAGTAGAGCCGATAATGGTATCCCTGATACGTTCTTCCACCAAATTGATATGCCCCACACCCAAAAACTTGAACAGGATGAGGATGTATGGCGTCATAAAAATAACGCTCACTACGTAGTTGAGCCTGGTAAAGCTGTAAGTACCAAGCATAAAGATGACCAGGAAAACAAACTGTGCATCGCGGTTTGGTATGATGCTTAATACCAGCACACCGATGGCCCCTCCGGCAATAGTGCCAATGAGCCGCTGGTAGTTCCTTTGTTTGGATAAGCTGAATCCTGGTTTGAGAACAACAATAATAGTCAGCAAAACCCAATAGCTATGGTGGCCGAGCGGTAATATTTTGGCTGTGATGAAACCGATCAAACAAACCAGCGAAACCCGTAAGGCATGTTTAAACGAGGCTGAAGAAAAGGACAGGTTATCGAAAAATATGCGCGGCGCATAATCCTGGTGTGTAACAAATTTGGAGTATTCTACCTGGTTTGGGTTCTCGAGCAGGGTTTTTGACGACCTGGAATTATAATAGTTAAAAATATGATGAATGTTTGTATTCAAGTCGCGCAGGTTGATCAGTATTTTTTTTAGTACCAGGTTGCTGGTGCCGGGAAGGGTAGTAGCCAGTTCGTCGATCTTTAGTTTTAAATGCTCCAGTTCGGCATTGAAATCGTGCGAGTGGTTATACCTCTTATTGGATAATACAGCGTAGCCGATATTCTCCAGTTCTTGTGCCAAATGGTGCAATATCCGGGCTATTTCTTCCAGGATACCAGTTTTGTCAAAGCGATTCCGCACTTCGTTATAATCATAGTGGGTAGCCAGTATTTGTTCGTACAGGTCCACCAAATCAATAAAAGTAAGTACCAATACCCGGCTGGCATTGGTTGACTCTTTGACCATCACCCGGCTTTTGAAAAGCAACTCGCGCACTACATCCTGGTGCTGGCTCACCTGTATCTGCTGCGATACCAGCTTCTTATAGTTTTCATCGATATCCGTATCGGCCAAATAAAAATCAGCTTTTATCCGGAGGAATTTAACCACGTCAATTATACTCTCGCCAAGCGCCTGCTGAGCCGCACGATAAGGCCTGATGATGAAAAACGCCACGCTGAATATCATATACCAAAGCCCGCCCGCAGTCACTGTAAGGCTGTAGATCAAAATATCACCAGGTTTCAGAGCTTTTTCGATCATGAAGATCATCATCAGCAGCGATGCGGTACCCACTGAGGCCGCCCGCGTGCCATAAACCGTGAACATCGAAAACAGGAAGGCAAAAATGGTTACTGTGATACCCAAAGTGATCACGTTTAAACGTGCAAAACCAGTAGCTAATGCCACCAGGAAAAGGCATAAATTGCATATAGCCATCGCGTTACGTTTATGCGCCACCGGGCCGGGCGTATCAACGACAGACACACACAAAGCACCCAACGACAGGGTGAGCCCTAAGTCGAACTGATTTAAATAATTAAATACCAGGGAGGGTAAAAGGATGCCAAGAGAGATGCGTAAACCGTCAGAAAAATACTGGCTGTAAAAGAAGCTTTTTATCTCCCTGGTTTGGAATTTCATAAATGGCAATATGGTAAGCTAAATTGCGCTGCAAATTTACAAAAATTAAATCTTTGTGTCCACTTTTAATAATTATTGCATTAATTATGTATTTATATTACTAAATAGTTATTTTTTGATGTAATTTGCGATAAAGATGATTAAATTCACAGCGATTATATAAAACCTCACATCTCATTCTATTTTTATGTCCTCAACGTTAAAACTCAGCCAGAGAGAAACAACTTTTAACCAGGAAGTTGTAACCCGTTTTGAGTTGTATAACAGTTTATTTCAAACGCTGCCTTTTTACCAGGTAAAGGATACGGGGATCTTGCTGCCGTTTTTCAGTTCACATTGCGAACGGGGTACAATAGCGCAATCATCGCCGACAGAAATTATCGAATCATTTTTTGAAAAATATGTACCCGATATTGATCACCAGGAACAGATCAACCGGATGTTTCGCTTTATTCAGTATATCGAAAGGCAGGTGGTGTTGTTTGATGCCATTGAGGACTCATCCTTCAACAAAGTTGGCCGTACGGATGATACTGGTTCATTACAAAGCCTGTTGCAGCAAGCTTCGCAAAGCGATAAGGTGCGGGATGCTATCAGTGAAAAACTAAAAAACTTCTCACTGCGGTTAGTGCTCACTGCACATCCGACACAGTTTTATCCGGGTACAGTATTGGGCATTATGACGGATATGATCGATGCGTTAAAAAGCAACGATCTCAATAATATTGATGTATTGCTGCAACAATTGGGCAAAACACCATTTTTTAATAAAACATCACCTACGCCGGTTGACGAGGCTACGAGTTTGGTTTGGTTCTTGGAGAATACTTTTTACCATGCAGTATCAGCCATTCAATCCAAACTGGAAGAAGAATTTGATATCGACCATACTAATGATCACCAAATCTTGGAACTCGGTTTTTGGCCGGGCGGAGATAGGGATGGCAACCCGAATGTTACTACAGAAACAACCGTTGCTGTTTCAAGCTTACTAAGACAGATCATTTTCCGTTGTTATTACCGAGACTTCAGGATATTAAAGCGCCGTATAACTTTCAGGGGGATAGAGAAAACCATCTCAAGACTCGAAAAGCTGCTTTATCAAAATGCGTTTAACAATCAATCAAATCCAAAAGACCTCCAAAGCGAGCTATTGTCGCTGCTTGATTCCATTAAACAAACCCTAATAACCGATCATGGCAGTTTGTTTGTGAATATTGTAGATGGTTTGATACAAAAGGTACGGCTATTTGGGTGCTATTTTGCTACGCTCGATATCAGGCAGGATAGCCGGATATTACGCAATGTGTTTAAATATTGCACACAGCAAGGGCAGATAAAATCCGGATTAAAGGGCTATGAGGCATTAAGTGAGGAAGATAAGATAAGGGTGATCCCTTTTAACGAGGCTGATTTCCATTGCCCGGATGATGAGGACGATATGACCAAGGATACTCTGAACACCATCAGGCTGATGAAGCAAATACAGTATTCGAACGGCGAGAAGGCTTGCCAACGTTTTATTATCAGCAATTGCCAGCGGTCATCAGATATTTTGCAGCTGATTAACCTGTTTTTATGGAGCGGCTGGAAAAAGGAGTCCCTCAGTGTGGATTTTATGCCTTTGTTTGAAACAGTGAATGATCTATCAGATGCAGCACAAATAATGCAAAGTCTATACACACATCCATTTTATAAAGAACATTTAAAAAGACGCGGTAACCGGCAGTCAATTATGCTGGGTTTTTCTGACAGCACCAAAGACGGCGGATATTTAATGGCCAACTGGTCTATCTATAAAGCTAAAGTTGAACTGACGGCTATGGCCCGCAAATATGGCATCGACCTAGCCTTTTTTGATGGTCGTGGCGGCCCACCTGCACGTGGCGGAGGCAAAACACACCGTTTTTATGCTTCGATGGGGAATGAGATCGCTAACGAGCATATTCAATTGACCATACAGGGACAAACCGTAAGCTCACAATACGGCTCTGTGGAAACCGCGCGTTTTAATATCGAGCAATTGATAAATGCGGGGATTGTTTCGTCATTAAACCCAAATGAAAATGATCTGCTAAACGACAGGAGCAAGGGATTGATCTCTGAAATGGCCGACGAAAGCTATAAACTGTTTATGGCATTAAGGCAACATCCTTTGTTTGTGGAGTATTTGGAGAAATTTAGCCCGCTTAAATTACTTTCTAAAATTAATATCAGCAGCAGGCCCACCAAACGTAATGCCGATGCGCAGATGAAACTGGAAGATCTGCGGGCTATTAGCTTTGTAACTTCCTGGAGCCAGTTAAAACAAAATATCCCCGGATTTTATGGAGTAGGTACTGCCCTACAAAAAATGAAGGACGAAGGCAAGTGGGAAGAAGTAAAACAGTTGTATCACCAATCCGGTTTTTTTAAAACCATGCTGGATAACTGCATGATGTCCATGTCGAAATCGGATTTCCGTGTGACGGCCTATTTAGAGCAGGATAAAAAATTCTCTGCCTTCTGGAAACAGCTTAGGGCCGAGTTTGACCTGACAAAAGCTATGCTGCTTGAATTGACCGATAGCACTGTATTAATGGCGGAATACCCCGTTGAAAGACGCTCGATCGCCATACGCGAGCGTATTGTATTGCCGCTGGTTATTGTACAGCATTATGCCCTGCAATGCATTAATAAAAATGAGCACCCCGAACTGAACGATATTTACAATAAGCTGGTGATACGTACGGTTTATGGCATTGTGAATGCAGGGCGAAATTTGGCATGATTAGTCTGAATCGGAATTTTCAGGATTAAATAATTTTCAGAATTTAGATGTAAGTTTAAATTATTGAATTCAGGTAATTCTAAAATTCTGTAAATTCTGATTCAGACATACAATGCCCACTGTTGCACTCAAAAGCCCTGCAGGTAAATGGATCATGGTTTCAGCCATACTGGCTTCGGCAATGGCGTTTATTGATGGTACCGCGCTCAATGTGGTTCTGCCATCGCTTCAAAAAAGCTTGAACGCTACCGGCACTGATCTTTTCTGGTTACTGAATGCTTACCTGCTGATACTTGCTGCACTCATCCTCATTGGTGGCTCTTTGGGCGACAGGCTTGGTCGCAAAAAGATATTCATGATCGGCATTTTTATTTTTATCCTTGGGTCAGCCGCCTGTGGGTTTGCACCAGGCATCAATATACTCATCACCTCCAGGATAGTGCAGGGGATAGGTGGCGCGTTAATGATACCGGGCAGTTTGTCACTCATATCATCCTCTATAAATGAAAAGGAGCGGGGTAAGGCTATCGGCACCTGGTCGGCAATTACCACGGTGGTTACTATGGGCGGGCCGATACTTGGCGGGGCACTGGCAGATGCCGGTTTATGGCGTTATATTTTCTTTATCAATGTGCCAATAGGAGTGGTAGCCCTCATTATCTTGGCATTCAAAGTA
>Ga0206812_1040_pt1 | contig 35403 bp, 26 predicted proteins | sample Alteio_BWOrgCont_54_FD_152912 | JGI IMG/M metagenome (GOLD analysis project Ga0206812, IMG submission 152912) | Enriched cells from forest soil in Barre Woods Harvard Forest LTER site, Petersham, Massachusetts, United States -... | ecosystem: Environmental > Terrestrial > Soil > Temperate forest >... | reverse complement strand
CTCTATTGCATCATCGCTTTTTTCGGCTGTAAGATTGACAAGCAGATAAGGATGATCCTGATATAGTAACACCTGCTGCGTTAATGTAATACCCGCGGCATTACCTGAATGCCTGATAACGATCCGGACACCTTTGCCGCTTTCGTTATTAAATTCATCGGTTGACGCCTGGTGTGTTTCGCAAGCCGAGGTAGGGAGATAACCGGCTGAAAGCTCATTTACATAAGCAATGGTGTTGCTCAGTACAACACCATTGCCGAAGTGATAATTCAAACGCCCCGTTTTATAATTCACCGATACCGACGACCCACCTGTACTAACTACCAGGCTATCATCATATTTGGTTACTTTTTGTGCCGAAACAGTTCCCGTAACCAACAATAAGCATGGTATCAGATATTTTATCACGGAGCTTCTTTGAAACTTCATTTATTATTTTCTTTAGATATTAATATCCCGGGTTCTGCGCTTTCAATCCCAGTGCGGGGTTGTTTTGCAATTCGGTAAGCGGGATAGGGTATAAGTTATTATTTGCGGCAACGTTCTGCGCAGGATGCGGATCGGTAGTAGTACCATTCTTTTTCTCAAAATCGCGCCGTGGATCATCATACTGTTTTACGCGTTGTACAAGTGTCCCGGTGCGTTTTAAGTCGAACCAACGCCACCCTTCTGCTCCCAATTCACGGCTGCGTTCGTCCATGATCAGACCGCGCATCGTGGCTTGGTCGGGTGCGTCAGTTGTTGTAAAATCAAGACTGCCATTACCAAAAGCACGTTCACGTATTTTGTTCAATGGCGCTAATGCAGCTTGCGTCTGGCCCAGCTCATTAAGTGTTTCTGAATACATCAAAAACACATCTGCTGAACGCAGGTAATATAGGTTTTTACCTGAATGATAAACATCGATGTCACTAGAAGAGATGTCATATTTTGCGATTGTCGGCAGTCCCGGATCAACCCACCAGCTCATAGTATTTCCATTGCCATCATATCGGTCATGATGAATTGAAGGCACATAACGGGCATCATATTGATATTCCCACGAATAAGGCTTCATAAAAACTGTATCTGAATAATATGAAGTAGCCATCACAACGGTACCGCCATAACCTGGTGTATGCTGGTTAAATGTTTCAAATGCTATTGGAGGTCCTGCGTAAGAACCATAGAGATTTTGGAGACCTTGTGTATCATTATTATTGTCTGTTGAGTATTGTATCTCGAACAGGGATTCCGCATTGTTTTCATGCTGCCCGTCAAACAAGTTAGCATAATTGGACAGCAGACTGATGTTATTATTGTTGATCAGATCCTCGAAAGTGGTTTTTGCATCAGTGTAATCATGCACGGTCAGGTAAACTTTACCCAGCAACGCTTTGGCTGCCTCAACACTTGCGCGGCCTATATCATTGCCGGTAAGCTTGTTTTTTGTCCAGCAATTGGCAACAGCGAACTTCAGATCGGACTCGATCTGGCTATATACCTGCGCCTGCGGCACGCGTGGCAGGCCGTTTCCTAATGATGTATTCTCCAACGGCATCGGCACATCGCCATATAGCTGTACCAGGTAAAAATAGTATACCGCACGCATGAAACGGGCTTCACCCTCCAGACGGGTTTGGACAGTAGGGTCCGCAAAGTTTTTAATCTGTGGTATCTTTAATATGGCCACGTTTGCGTTGGCTATACCCTGGTAGCAAACTGTCCAAAAGCCTGAAATATCGGCATTCTGGCTGTTGAGCGTAATATCGTACACGTCCATGCCAACCACACCTGCCCAGTAAGAACCATATCCCTGAGCCTGGTAGCAGCAACGTGCCTCATCGGTGCCAATAACGCCAATAAGTTGATAGTCTGATCTTTTGAGCGCTTGTAACTGCTGGTAAATACCTGTCACCCCGGCGATTGCACCAGGCTCATCTTTATAAACACTTTGTGCTGAAACGAATACCTCAGGTGTATAGTTCAATTCCTTTTTGCAGCTGCTGAAGCCTTGCAACAGCACTACTGCCAGGCCAACCGGCCAGAATTTCTTTAAATATTGCTTAATACTTTTCATATCAAAAATGTTTTTAATGTTATAGCCCTAATTTTGCACCCAGCAGGAATGTACGATACCGCGGGTAGATCTCATTTGCCGCGTCAGCACCGGCTATGTCCGGATCAACGCCTTTATAACCGGTGAACAGGAATGGATTAATCACCTGTGCATATATGTTCAGGCTATGTACCTTTATTTTATTCAATAAAGCTGTTGCAAAATCATATCCCAGGGTAATATGCTGTATTTTGAAATAACTTGCATTTTGTATAGAATAACTTGATCCCTGACCTGGACCACCCGGAAGTGTTTTCAGCGAGGTCCCGAAAGAATTTGGCCTCGGGATATTGGTATTGGTATTGGTAGGCGTCCAGTAGTTGCCACCTTGTGTGGTCACATTTCCCGAACTGCCATAGGCCGAATTATAATAACTAAGATCCGTAAATGTAAGGTTATTCAGTTGCTGCCCGTATTCATAGGTGCTGTAGATTGTTAGCGATAGGCTCTTGTACCTGAAATAGTTCCAGAAACTGCCCCATCCTTTGGGGATGCTTGAACCTACAACTACTTCATCCTCAGGGGTTATCTTGCCATCGCCGTTAACATCCTTTATCTTGATGTCGCCAGGTTTGCCGTTTGGATCAAGGCTAAAGTTATCACCTTGCTGATACAGGCCGTTATATACATAATTTACATAAGTTCCGCTCGGTGGCAAACCAACGCGCAATGTCAGGTTCACAGAATCCCTGCCAGGGAACAGTTTGGTAACTTTACTCTTGTATTTAGACCAGTTGAGTGAGGTTTGCCAGGTGAAATCCTTGGTTTGTATAGGTGTTATCTTTAATGCAACGTCAATACCTTTCGTATTCATGGCGGCAACGTTTACATATTCGGTTTGAAAACCCGACGAAGGCGCAAGCGGTAATGGCATCAATAAGCTGCTGATATTTTTGTTATAAACATCAACTGATAACTGTATGCGATTGTTTAATAAGGCTATGTCCGTACCGAGATTAAACTGGTGTTGCACTTCCCATTGCAGCGAGTTGTTGCCTAATACGCCGTTTGTACCTGCAGCAGAGTAACCGCTGGTTACCGATGAACCGTTAAACGGATAGGTTGTAGGGTCATAACGTGTGTAGATGGCATCGTAAGGAAGGTTCTGGTTACCTACAAGGCCATAGCTTGCACGTAATTTGAAATCGGTCAACCACGTTTTTACCTGGTAACCTATCCATGGCTCATCAATTACCCTCCACGCGCCGCTCACCGTCGGGAATACCCCATATTTGTTGTTAGAACCGAAACGGCTTGAGCCATCCTGGCGTATGGTAGCATTTAAAATATAACGGCCTTTATATTTATATACGGCCCTTGCAAATAATGAACGCACTGCCCAACCATCATAATTGCTATTATCCTGTAATTTCTGGCCGGCGCTGCCGATGGCTTTGTATGAAAGCAGGTCGGTAGGGAATTGATCGCCCTGTATGTCAGTGGCAAAATCTTCATGTTTCTCGAAAGTGAAACCGCCCAGCAGGTTCACCTCATGGTCACCTGCAACATAGTTATAAGTAGCGGTATTTTCCCACAAAACATCTGTAGCCCTGGTATTATATATCTCGGCAAGCCCATTGGTTGGCGAATAACCGGGGCCGGTGGTTCTTGGATAATAGGTGTCCTGCTCAGCCTGGTAAATGTCAGCGCCGATACTTGAACGAAGCATCAGGTTCTTTATAGGGGTAAACTCCATGTAAAGGTTTGCATTGGTGCGGTTGGTCGTATATAAGTTTGTCGCGTCAAGCGCCAGTGTTACCGGGTTAAAAATGGTAGGTGTGCCTGTTGATTTATCAATAACGATAAGTGGCTGACCGCCGGCGTCATAAATGGGCTGCAACGGGCTTTCTGTAAGCGACTGCTGATACTCATTAGGTAGCGGGTTATTGGTAATATCGTGGGTATAGTTCGCACTCACGCCCAATTTCAGGTACGGCCTGATGGCTGTTTCATCACTTAAATAGGCCGAATATTTTTTATAGCCGGTATTGATCAGTATACCCTCCTGATCCTGGTACTGGCCGCTGAAATATACCCTGTTTGATCCGGTACCATTGGATACCGACAACGAGTAGTTTTCTGTAGGGGCGTTATTATGCATAATCGCGTTCTGCCAGTTGTAATTGGTATATCCATTGGCAATGCTTTGCAACTCATAGGTGTTAAATATTTTTCTATCGGCTGTATCGGTCCCGGCTGCACCAAATGTACCCGGGTCGGCATCCTGAAACGCTGCCCGTTTCAGGTTTGCATAATCACGGGCACCAAGCATTTTATAAGCCGGGTTGTTTACCTGGATACCGGCGTACATATCAAAGTTAATGCTTGTAGCGCCAGCTTTAGGTTTTTTGGTAGTAATAAGTATCACGCCTTCTGCAGCGCGTGAACCGTAAATACCGGCTGCTGCGGCATCCTTTAATATCTCTACCGATTCGATATCGTTAGGGTTGATATTGCGTATGTCACCAACCAGCGCCACACCATCTACAATGTACAGCGGGCCCTCTAACTGGGTTATGGAGTTAAGGCCGCGTACGTTTACAGAAGCGCTTGCGCCCGGCTGGGTGCTTGCGCTATGCACCTCAAGGCCTGGCGCACGCGACGCCAGGGCAGTTGCCAGGTTTGTAGAAGGTGCTTCACTGATCTGCTGAGCAGAAATACTTGAAACAGCGCTTGTCAGATCTTTGCGCTTTTCCTTTCCATAAGCAATTACCACAACTTCGGATAAATTACCGTTGGTTTTTAGCAGGATCGTAATATTGGTGGAGTCACCCACGGTTACCTTTTTAGGTTCATAGCCGGTAAAGGTCACTTTAATTACATATCCTACGGCAGCATCAACAGCAAAATTACCGTTCTGGTCGGCAGCAAGTTTGTTAACCTGCTTGCCTGCGTTTTCTACGGAAACAGTAGCAAAAGGCAGCGATTGCCCCGTTTGCGAATCCTTGACTGTACCGTTGATCTTTCGCTGCTGAGCGTGGGCATTTAGGAGGCCCGCCGAAAACAGCACGATGATTAGTAATAGTTTTCTCATTAGTTATTTGGTTTAAATCAGTTTGCTCTTTAATTTCAGGATGGACTATAACACTCCCAAAGAAAATTATTGGACATTTTTTTCCAGGGCCACAAAGCTTGCTGCTCCCTGGAAAAATATTCACGATTAAATCCTTATCCTGCTAAATAAATTACTATAATTGGTATATGGTAACAAACATAATACGATTATCAGCAAATTGGAATGCCTAATATTATGATAATGATGGATTTTTATACACTTTCACATACAATCTCAAGCTACATCGATGTTAAAGGAAAAATCACACCGAAAAAGAGAGGGATTTGAAGGTCAGCGCCTGATTGTCATCCCTAAAAAGATCGTCTCCGAGTTTCTTGTCAAGGATCCGGTAACAAGGCATATATATATTACCGACATTGGTTTTTATCCCAAGGCAATGTTTCATTATGCTGAGCGGCTGCATGGGATAAGCCAGCACATTATTATTTATTGCATCGAAGGCTATGGATGGATCGAGATCAATAAGAAACGTGTCATCATCTCGCCGTCTCAATTTATTGCTATTCCTGCGAATACACCTCATCGGTATGGAGCCGATGAGCAAAATCCATGGTCGATCTATTGGGCGCATTTTAAGGGAGAAAACTCGGCGTTTATTGCGGACCTGATCGTCAAAAACTCAGAGGACTACAAACCACAGTTAACTTTCAGTGAAGATCGCATCGGGCTTTTTGATGACATCTATTATAACCTGGAGAACGGGTACGGTGACGATACGCTGCGTTATGTAAATATGATATTTTATCATTTCCTGTCTTCCATGATCTATGAAGACAAGTTCAACCGACTTAAAAAAACGGTCAATACCGACATGGTCGATACGGTAATCAAGCTAATGCAGGATAACATCCAGCAAATCATCACGCTCAAGCAAATGGCCGATTTTTCCAATCGTTCGGTAACACATTTTTCCTCACTGTTCAGAAAAAAAACGGGGCACTCCCCGATCGAATATTTCAATCACCTTAAAATACAAAAAGCCTGCCAGTACCTGGCATTTACTGCAATGACCATCAAAGAGATCGCGTTTTGTATTGGTATTGAAGACCAATATTATTTCTCCCGCATGTTTGCCCGTCTGATGGGCATCTCGCCGTCGGGATATCGCAAACGCAACGCTGAAAATAAATGAATCACAGAAACCTAACCCTTGGTGACCAGAACATTGGTCATTACCCCGTTTACTTTTAAACGAACTGTCTTTTTATCGGGGGCATATAAATGATAGGAGGTTATACGCCCGTTTTTCCAGTTAAAATCGACAGTAACGTTTTCCCGCGCTTTCAACCCCCTTACTTCGCCCGATGATTTCCATGCATCGGGGATGGCTGGCAATAACTCGATATATCCTGCATGGCTTTGCAGCAGCATTTCCGCAATCGCCGCGGTTTCGCCAAAGTTTCCGTCGATCTGAAACGGCGGGCCGGCCGAAAGCAGATCGGAGTAGATCCCGCCACCGGCCCCGTAATTCATATCTCGTCGATCTGTCGTCCGTATCAGGTGTTTCAGAAGCAGGTAGGCGTGGTTTCCATCGTGCAGCCGAGCCCAGAATAATTGTTTATAAACAATCGACCAGCTTGGCCCATCGTCCCCGCGTGCTTCAAGCGTTTTTCTGCACGCTTCTGCAAGTTCAGGTGTTCCATTATCTGTAATGAGTTTACCCGGATACAAGGCATACAAATGAGAAATATGACGGTGATTGATATCTGTTTCCTTATAGTCCTCGAGCCATTCCATTAGTCTTCCATCCTTCGCAATACGACCGACCGGTGGTAATTGCTTTATTTTTTGCCGGAGCGAATCGCAAAATGCGCTGTCTATCCGCAGGACTTGTCCAGCTGTTATTACGTTGCCAAACAACTCCCTTATAATTTGGTTGTCGATTGTAGGCCCCTCACAGATACTGGCCGTTTTTCCATTTGGCAGATAAAAAGTATTTTCGGGTGATGACGAAGGTGACGTAACCAGCCAGCCGGTCTGCTTATCTGTAACCAGCATATCACTGTAGAACAATGCCGCGCCTTTCAACACCGGGTATATTTCTTTCAAATATTGCTGATCGCCTGTAAAGTCATAATGCTGCCATAGGTTATTACACAACCAACCTGAACCAACCTTTGTTACTCCCCATGATGCTTCTTCACCAGGTTCTGTAAATCCCCATACATTAGTGATCACATGAGCAACCCAGCCCCGGGCGTTGTAGTAGGCTTTGGCCGTTTTCTCACCATAAGGAACCATCCCCTCCACCAGTTTGGTGAGCGGTAAGTTAAGCTCAGAGAGATTTGAAACCTCCAGCGGCCAATGATTCATTTCAACATTCACATCCAAATGGTAATCACCATTCCAGGGCGTTTGGGTTTGATTGGCCCAAAGTCCCTGCAAGTTGGGGGGCAAAAGCCCTACACGCGTACTGCAGATACTCAGATAGCGTCCAAATTGATAGAAAAGTACCGGTAACGATGTATCTGCGTCCGGGTTTTTCTGAAAATTCCGCAAACGCACATCTGTCGGCACATTGTTTATCCAGCTATTGCCGATTTGAAGACTTACTCTGTTAAAAAGTCGCCTGTAGGCCGCAATATGTTCCCGTCTTTCTTCATCATAACCTTTCCGTAAGGAACTTTCGAACAGGCTATCAACCCTGGTGTTAATATTCGGCCCACCAAAATCTGTAGCGGCTGAAATATACAATGTAATGCTTGTAGCGTTTTTAATAATGAGCCTTTCATGATCATAAGAAAGCTTACCGCCGGTTAACACAGGCATTACTTTTGCCATAAACTTCATACCTGGCCGACCTCCACCGGCAGTCAATTGGCCAGTAAGTATGATCGATTTGGCGTTGACAACGGCCTCGCCATTTTCAGACCGGCTAAGTGTGGCAGTGCAATTAATTTGATGTGGTCGATCAGCAGTAATCCTGATTATTGAGATGTCGTTGCCGAAACTGGAAAAGTATTCTTTGGTATAGGTTACCCCTTTTATGGTGTATGTTGTTTTTGCGATATCATGATCAAGTGACAGTTCCCTTCGATAGTGTGTAAATACCGGCTGTTGTCCATTACCATAACTAAAGCGTAAATTTAAGTCAGCCAATACCTGGTAACAGCCAAAAGGGTCTTTTGCCCCGTTGCCGTTCCCAGACCCTGCTCCTCTGCAAATAAAATTTTTATTTATAATAGCCTGTGCTTCATCATTTTTGCCTTGTGCCAGTAATTCCCTGATCTGAGGCAGGTATTTATAAGCATCATAATTATTTGCATCCTGTGTGCTGCCAGACCATAGCGTAATGTCGTTTAATGTGATATTTTCATTCGTAACACCACCATCGGGCATCATGCCGAGCCGGCCGTTACCAAGCGGTAAACATTCCTCCCAAACCTTAGCTGGTTTTGTGTAATAAAGCATTTGCGGACGTTCCTGAGCTACACCTGCTGATGAAAAAAATGTTAAAAGCAGAAATTGAGAAATTAAAACGTAGAGCGGATAGCTTTTTTGCATGATCAAACGGTATGAAATCGGTGTTAGTAAATTGGTTTATTCCGGATCTAAAAGTATTTTCTTCAAAGCACTCCATAAATGGATAAAAACATTAAAAAGATGGATTTACATACCTTTCTACGATGCATTTCGATGGTCAAAGCTCCGTTAAGCTTGACCGCGACAAGGCAACCGGCATCACTTATTGCAGGACTTATCCCCTAAAAATTCAGGACGGAGTATAAAAGTTTATGATCGCAACGGCTGTCGTTTCAAGATAAGCGGGACTTCAAAAAGAGTCCATATGCATAAAAAAGCTATTTCTTTAACAAGAAATAGCTTTTTTTATAAAGTGATCCCATTAGGATTCGAACCTAAGACCTACAGATTAGAAATCTGTTGCTCTATCCAGCTGAGCTATGGGACCTTGCGCTTTTCGCGGTGCAAATATGCATAAATCCGCTCAAAAAAGTAAATGATTTTCTTCAATAACCTATTGTTAACAAATTTAACGCCCCCCTGATCTATGTAAATACATAAAGCCGATGACCTGATTCAAATCTGTATTTTATGTTATATGTAAACCTTGTTTTTTAAAAAAATATTGAAAAATTCTTAATTATATCAAAATACACAACAAATTTATTCGCTTGAAAATGAGACTTTTTATATATAAAACAGGAATAATATTTACCTTTGTGCCACTTTTTTGTATTTTTAAAATACAAAGTGTTTTATTTACAATAAGTAAATCCTACTTTTAACCAATTTTTTAGATAAACTTAATTTATGATCATAATTGCTGACGGTGGCTCCACTAAGACCAATTGGTGTTTAGTTACCGAAGAAGGTAAAAAAGTGTATTTCAACACCGAGGGTTATAACCCTTATTTTTCAAGCACAGCCTACATTGTACAGTCGTTGATGGAGAACCTGCCAACCGACCTGGAGAAGAAGGAAATAACCGAAGTAAATTATTATGGTGCAGGTTGCTCAACTGATGACATGCGCAACATTGTTGCGGAAGCGATGAAAGCCGTTTTTACCAATGCAAGGGTTTACATTGGCCACGATCTACTGGCAGCCGCCAGGGCTTTACTGGGCACCAGTGAGGGTTTTGCAGCTATTTTAGGTACCGGAACAAATACTTGTATTTACAATGGACGAGAAGTAATAAGCAATATCGATTCAGGAGCTTACATTTTAGGCGATGAGGGTAGCGGATGCTATATCGGCAAAAAACTACTTGTTGATTATTTAAGGGGTTATATGCCTGAGCCCGTTCGAAAACTTTTCTGGGATACTTACAAACTTACCCCTGATGATGTAAATGAACAGGTTTATACACAGCCGCGTGCAAACCGCTTTTGCGCCAGCTTTAGCAAATTTGTATATGATAACCCTGTGCATATTGAATATTCGAGAAATTTGGTGCGCACATCGTTCGAAGATTTTTTCCGCAATTTGGTAACCCACTATCCTGACTACCAGAAATATACTTTTAATTGTATCGGTTCTGTTGGCTACAATTTCAGAAATGTGCTGGAGGAAGTAGTAACAGAAAACGGAATGGTAGTGGGCAACATTATCCGTTCGCCTATAGATAACCTGGTTAAATATCATTTAGACCTGGCCCCAAGCCAGTTATAAGTTTTAAGTTCTGAGTCGTGAGTTAAAAAGTAATAACTCACGACTTAAGATTCAGAACTCAAGACTTCTTTAAACAACCCTTCCTTTATTTTCGAGGTTAATCTCGTTCTGGAATATCTTAGCGTATTTGCGGCGATCAAACTTATACAGTTTTGCTGCGCGGTATGATACCCCTTTTTGTTTTTCGTCAAGTTCTTTCAAAAAGCCGTAGCTCAGCATCTTTTTCCTGAAGTTTCTTTTATCCAGTTTTTTGCTTAACACAGCTTCATAAAGCAATTGCAATTGAGTGAGGGTGAATTTCTCGGGCAGCAGTTCAAAAGCAATAGGCTGATAATTTAGCCTGCGGCGTATTTTATTAAAGCCCGTTTTAAATATCTCACTGTGGTCAAATGCCAGTTTGGGCAACTCATTTACAGGGTGCCAGAAAGCTTTACGGGCATACTGGGTGATAGGGCGGAGCTCTTTTTGCCCGTTAATGCGGATCAACGCATAGTAAGCAACCGTTATCACACGTCCTTGCGGATGTCGGTTTACTTCACCAAAAGTATGGAACTGTTGCATGTGCAGGTCGCGCAAACCGGTAAGTTCATACAATATACGTTCAGCAGCATCGTCGATACTCTCATCCTGTTCAACTATGTAACCAGGTAAGGCGAGCCAATCTTTATAAGGCTCTTCATTCCGCTCAATCAGTAATATTTTAAGTTCGCCTGCCTCAAAACCAAATATTACGCAGTCAATTGAGAATACTGAATTAAATGTAGGTAACTTTACTTCCAAAAGATAAATTATTTAGGGTTTACGGTCTAAAGATAATGGTTCGAATTCCCGAATATAAAAAAAATAAAATAAAATTCAATGGTGTAATATACACACACTATCTTAGTAGCCGAAAATATTGTTGCCAAAAATGCATAAAATTTCTAAACTTGCCGTATTAACATCCGGGGGAGACGCTCCGGGAATGAACCCGTGTATCAGGGCTGTTGTACGTACAGGAATATATAATGGTTTAAAAATAGTAGGGATCCGTAAAGGGTATCAGGGACTTATCGAAAATGATATGTATGATATGACCCCCCGTTCAGTGAGTAATATACTCAACCTGGGTGGAACGATCTTAAAAACGGCCCGTTGCTTACCTTTCCGTACCGATGAGGGTATGGAGACTGCTTACAAGCATTTAAAGGAGCAAAAAATTGATGCGCTGGTAGTAATTGGCGGTGATGGTACCTTTACAGGCGCCCTTCGTTTCTCAAAAAGATACCCGGATATTGCTGTAATGGGCGTACCGGGCACGATTGATAACGACCTTTACGGATCAACCTATACGCTGGGTTTTGATACAGCAACCAATACGGTTATTGAAGCGATTGACAAGATCCGCGATACCGCAGATGCGCACGACCGCTTGTTTTTTATTGAGGTGATGGGCCGTGACTCTGGAGCAATCGCCTTACGGGCAGGGATATCATGCGGGGCCGAGGCTATTTTATTGCCCGAAAAAACAACCGCTATAGACGACCTGATCGAAAACCTGAAAGCCGGGCAACACAATAAAAAATCATCGAGCATTGTTATTGTTGCCGAAGGCGACAAGCATGGCGGCGCTTATGATATAGCAAGGGTAGTTCAGAAAGAAGTGAAATTTTACGATGTAAAAGTTACTATACTGGGGCACTTGCAGCGCGGGGGCAGCCCCTCGGCATTTGACAGGATTTTAGGCAGCCGTTTAGGTTATGCTGCTGTAAATGCACTCATTGCCGGTGAAACGCAAAAAATGGTGGGTTTGGAAGCTAACCACATTAAAATAACAAGCCTTGAAGAAGCGCTTAATCAACATGAATTTAAATTGGAAGAAGATTTGATGCAGATGGCCGAAATACTATCTATCTAAATAAATGATCGCAGTTGTTTATAGCGGATCTAATTTTGCAGACTGGCGCCTGGCCGACAGGGGAAGAACTATCGCTTCTTTTAAAACCGCCGGTATCAATCCGTATTTTAATGATGAAAAACACATCATTCAACTGTTGAATAAGAACATCAACCTCATCCACCATGCCGAAGAAATAAAGCGTATTTATTTTTTTGGAGCGGGCTCTTTCTCCAATGACCTTAAAAACATTGTGCACAATGCATTCTCGGCTTTTTTCAAATATGGTAAAATAAGCGTTGAGCATGATATTGATGCCGCCGCTATAGCTTGCTGCAAAAATAAGCCGGGCATCGTATGTATTTGTGGAAGCGGATCAAACGCGGCCTGGTACGATGGCAGGAGAGTTAAGCCAAACAACTATGGTCTTGGCTATATATTGGCCGACGAAGGCTCAGGCAATTGGTTGGGAAGAGAATTACTAAAAGGTTTTATGAGCGAGACACTTCCTGAAAATATCAGGGAAAAATTTGAACACCGCTATGATGTGGATCGTAAAACTCTATTAGAGAAAGTTTACAGGCAAAAACAACCGGCGGTATTTTTAAGCTCGTTTACAGAGTTTTACAGCGAAAATATAGAAGATAATTATCTTAAAAGCGTCATAATAAGTGGTTTTACAAAGCTGATAAACACTTATTTGTTACCTTTGTACAAGCTGCACCCGGGAGCTTCTGTAAATTTTGCAGGCTCTGTAGCTGCCAACTTTCAGGATTATCTATATGAGGCTATCGCCGGTACAGACCTTACCATTGCAAATATTATTAAAGAACCTATAAACAATCTATTAACGTATTATTCAAATAAAAATTAAAAATCATGAAAATAGGAATTAACGGTTTTGGCCGTATTGGACGCCTGGCTTTTAGAGCTGCAATTGAAAGACCTGACGTAGAAGTTGTTGGTATTAATGACCTTGTGGAGCCTGATTATATGGCTTACATGCTAAAATACGACTCTACTCATGGACAATTCAAAGGCACTATTGCTGTTGAAGGCGGCAATTTGGTTGTAAACGGTAAAACTATTCGCGTAACTGCCGAAAAAGACCCTGCTAACTTAAAATGGAACGAAGTTGGCGCAGAAGTTGTTATTGAATCAACCGGTTTATTTTTGACCCAGGAAACTGCGCAAAAACATATTGATGCAGGTGCCAAAAAAGTTGTAATGAGCGCCCCTGCAAAAGACGACACCCCTACTTTCGTTATGGGCGTTAATCATTGGGAGCTTAAACCCGGGCAAACTATCGTGTCAAACGCATCATGTACTACCAACTGCCTTGCTCCTATTGCAAAGGTATTGAACGATAAATTTGGCATCGAAGAAGGTTTAATGAGCACTATCCATGCGGTTACTGCTACACAGAAAACTGTTGATGGCCCATCGGCAAAAGACTGGAGAGGCGGTCGTGGCGCTTACCAGAATATCATCCCTTCATCAACTGGCGCTGCAAAAGCGGTTGGCTTAGTTTTACCTGAATTAAAGGGTAAACTAACAGGTATGTCGTTCCGTGTTCCGGTTGCCGACGTTTCAGTGGTTGACTTAACAGTTCGCTTAAAAACACCTGCTACTTATGAGCAAGTTAAAGCAGCTATGAAAGAAGCTTCTGAAGGCGCAATGAAAGGAATTTTGGGTTACACTGAGGACGAAGTAGTATCAGAAGATTTTAAAGGCGATGCACGCACTTCTATTTTTGATGCAAAAGCAGGTATAGCGCTGAATGATAACTTTGTTAAAGTAGTATCATGGTACGATAACGAATGGGGCTATTCAAACAAACTGATCGATTTAGTTCAGGAATTAGGTAAGGTTTAATTATCTTGTTTTTCTAAACAAAAAATGCCGCAATTTAGACTGCGGCATTTTTTGTTTTAAATCAATTTTATTTCCCCACATCCACATCCTTTATAAACCCTATCACCCCGTTCATAAACACCTGCTGGTCATCCCACATGGCTAAATGGCTGCCGTTGGGGCAATACAGGCTTTTGCCGTTTTTTACCTGCGTGCTCATCCATTTCATATAATTGGGGTCCATGGTATCATATTTGGCTCCAACCATTAGTGTGGGGATAGTGATCTCCTTTAGCCTGTTGGTTATATCCCAATGCAGCAGCCTGCCACCTGTTTTGAACTCGCTTGGGCCCTGCATCATTACATATATTTCCTCATTTACATGTTTAAAAGCACGGTTAACCGGATCGGGCCATTCGGGTAGCCGGCATAAATGCTTGTTATAATATTCCTTGATCACGAGCGACTGATAAGTGGTGTCCTTATACATTCCCTTCGCTTCGTAATTTTGCAGCGAATCCACCAATGATTTGCGCATTTGGTTTCTCAGCACCAGGTTATATTTTTCATAAGCCGGGATGCTTGCCATCATATTGCATACAATCAATCCTTTCAGGTTCTTCTGATATTTCAAAGCATATTCCATGGCAAGGATACCGCCCCAGGAGTTACCCAACAGATAAAAATTACTGCTATCCAGGTTCAATGCTTTGCGCACCTGTTCCACTTCTTCCACAAAGCGCGGGGTTGTCCATAAGCTGCTGTCGCGGGGTTGATCACTGTAGTATGAACCTAACTGGTCGTATTCAATCATTTCGAAACCTTCCTTTGGAAAAAAGCTTTCGAAACACTCCATATACTCATGCGTCATGGCCGGGCCTCCATGCAAAAGCAAAACTTTTATTCGCGGGTTATTGCCAAAGCGCTTTGTCCATACTCGGAATTTACCAACTGGAGTTTGTATGCTGACCATTTTAATGCCGGCAACCTGCACACCCGAATCAACGGGCGCAAAATATTCTGCAACGGTTGGGCTGCTTTGCTGCTTACAGGAAAACAGGCAGGCAATTGCTAAAGGGATAAGATATAGGAGCTTTTTCATAACACTAATGTAAATAATTAAAAGTGAAATGGATACAAGCGTGATCGCCCTGCTAGAGTAAACGCATTAAAATCATTTGGGTGCAGCTAATAGGGGTACTTTTATATTCAATATAGGGGGCTCCGATGGAGCCTAAACAATCTAATAACAATCTTTCTATAAACAGGGTGCTCATCCTGAGCATTTTTATGTTTTAACATTATTCATTTAAACTCCATAGGAGTGCCCTGTTTATAGAAAATAACAGATCTCCTGCTTAGGCTCCATTGGAGCCCCCTGAAATTAAGTTAATTTTAATGCGTTTGCCCTGATCGCTCTGCCAAATCACAACAATTTACCTTCGATGAGCATCGCCTTTTCGATCGAGTCATTTTTCAGGTCCATATATTTCAACCGATCGTTGTCTTTGCTATACCCCTCAAAATCTTCCCTGGTAGGAAACGATACCAGGTGCAATTCGTATGGTTTACCAATTGTGGTTTCTATTACGGCATTATATTCAGGGCGCACGCGGTATAACAATACGCCATTATATTTCGCCAATAATGGAAGCACGTACGACTCAAACAAATTGAATTGATCTTCCTTACCCTCTCTAACAAAAATGATCTGTGTGTAATAAAGCATTGCTATGATAAAATTAAAAGTTTACATCATATCCTTATCCTGCTTTTCGCGGTGCACTTTGAAGGCCAGGTAATAAAGCAGTATAATAGGGATCGCATTGACCAAAACGGCACCTGTGCTTATATCGGGATAGCTGGTGACTATTTGATAAATAAGCAATAACAGGGCAACGCTTCCGCCTGCCAGGTATAAATAAAAAAACTTATAGCTCATAAATTTATAGCCTATATGTTCGGGCCTTATTTAACCCGTTTAAATACTACAGCAGCCAAAGGCGGCAGGTCAGCAATAATGGAATGATCCTTACCATGCCAGTGTTCCTTTTCGGCTTTTATCGGTTTTGCATTGCTCATACCGCTTCCCCAGAATTTCTTATCGTCCGAATTAAATATTTCTCCCCATTTACCATCAGCAGGCACACCTACGCGGAAGCCCTGATGAGGATTTGGGGTCATATTCAGAACGATGACCAGGTCATTTTTAGGGTCGTGCCCTTTACGGCCATAGATCAATATGGAATCTTCTGCATTACCCCCATCTATCCATTCAAAGCCGCTTCCTTCAAAGCTTTTTTCGTGCAAGGCGGGTTCTGTTTTATATAAATTATTCAATGTTTTAACCGCAGCCTGTATGCCCTGGTGATTAGGGTATTCCAGTACGTGCCAGTCTAAAGAATGTTGATAATTCCACTCTGTCCCCTGCCCGAATTCGGCACCCATAAACAATAATTTGCTGCCAGGATGGGTAAACATATAGCTGTAAACCAGCCGCAGGTTAGCAAACTGCTGCCATTCATCCCCCGGCATTTTACGCAGCATGGAACCCTTGCCATATACCACCTCATCATGCGAAAAAGGCAGCATAAAGTTTTCGGTAAAGGCATAGATCAAACTAAATGTGATCTGGTTGTGATGATACCTGCGGTATAATGGATCGGTCGAAAAATATTTGATGGTATCGTGCATCCATCCCATCATCCATTTCATACCAAAGCCCAGTCCGCCGGAATATACCGGGCGACTTACCCCGGTAAACGAGGTAGATTCTTCCGCTATAGTTTGGGTATCGGGGAAATTGCTGTAACAGGCTTCGTTAAATTCTTTCAGGAATGATATAGCTTCCAGATTTTCATTGCCACCGTATTGATTTTGCTCCCATTCGCCATGATTACGCGAATAATCGAGGTAAAGCATGGATGCCACGGCATCAACCCGCAAGCCATCAATGTGATAACGTTCGAGCCAGAACAGCGCGTTACTAATCAGGAATGCCCGCACTTCGTTACGGCCGTAGTTAAAAATATAGGACTTCCAGTCGGGGTGAAAGCCTTTGCGTGGATCTGCATGCTCATACAAGTGCGTACCGTCAAATTCATACAGTGCATGTGCATCACCGGGGAAATGCGACGGCACCCAATCCAATATTACCCCAATACCTGCTTTGTGGAAGGTCTCGATCAAATACATCAACTGTTTTGGCGTACCATACCTGCTTGATGCTGCGTAATAGCCGCTCACCTGGTATCCCCAGCTTGGGTAATACGGATGCTCCGCTATAGGCATAAACTCCACGTGGGTAAAGCCCATATCCTTCACATAAGGCACCAATTTAGTAGCCAACTGCTCATAAGTATAAAACTCATCAGGGCTTTCAGGATTTCGTGCCCATGAACCAATATGCACCTCGTAAACAGAGTAGGGCTTATCTAATGAATTGTGCTCGTGGCGGTCCTTCATCCATTTAGTATCAGTCCACTCATAATAAGTATCTGCGATGATGGATGCTGTGCGCGGCGGTTCTTCCCAACGCAAAGCGAACGGGTCGCTTTTTTCCAGATCCTGACCTGTGGAAGATTTAATATAATATTTATAGGTTTCGCCATCACCCACGTTCGGGATAAAACCTTCCCAAATGCCTGAGGCATCCCAACGAACAAACAAGGGGTGCGAGCCGCGATCCCAATAGTTAAAATTCCCTATAACGGATATATATTGTGCATTTGGAGCCCAAACAGCAAAATAAGTACCGATCACCCCATTAACCTCGATCACATGCGAACCGAATTTCTCATACAACTTATAATGCTTGCCTGATTTAAACAGGCCTATATCAAAGTCTGTAAAACGGCTATAAACCTCAACACTGTTTTTGGTGGTACTTATGGGCATGGCTTTTTTATTTGTTGAGCTTGATTTTTTTGCTGGTGCAGTTGTGCTTTTCGCTTTCGTTGCGGCAGGTGCTTTTTTTACGGTCTTAGCTTCGGCAACTGCTTTTTTTGCAGCAGGTTTAGCTTTTTGTACACCGGCATTTTCTTTGGGTGTATCGGTTCCGGTATCGGTTTTCTTTTTTGCCATATCCTATGTGCCTGCAGGCTTTATTAACTGTTAAATTTTTCTATTTCGAACAATACTTGTTGTATGCCCTTTAATGGTATCCTGATCCAATCCGGGCGCCCGTTCAGCTCATACCCCAACTCATATACTGCTTTTTCAAGCAGGTGCAACTGCAATAAAAAGTTAAGTTCGGTTCTGTTCCCAAATATAGCCGATATATCCCCCATTGTTTGCATGTATGAGTCTACATAAGCGTCAGTGATCAGCTTATACCACCTGTCGGCAGCTTTTTGTAAGCGCAAAGGGTCGATATTTTTGGTTTCGTCGCTAAAATATAGCTTGGAACAAACCGCGTAATGGAAGGAGCGTATCATACCGGCAACATCCTTTAGCGGGGAATGTTTTATTTTACGGTCGGTAATGGAGCTTTCCGGCTCACCTTCAAAATCGATGATGAGGTAATCTGTGCCCGTAAAGAGTACCTGTCCTAAGTGGTAATCGCCATGTATTCGTATCCGGGATGATCTTAATTCATTGCTGGCGATCTTCTCAAAAAAAAGTTTGATGATCTCTTCGCTTTTTATAAAATCATCGGCCAGGTCTTTCACATTTTTATCCAGCCGGGAATAATTTTCCTTTAATAAGGTGATGCGTTTATTCAATAATTTGGAGAGGCTCCCTTGCAGCCATTGCACGTATTCTGGGTTGTATTTTTCGGGCTTAAATGCCTCATTTTCTTTGTCAGACAGTAAAGCCAGGTGCATCTCAGCTGTGCGCCTGCCCAGCAGCTCCACTTTTTCAAATACCATATCGTGGATACTGAAATGCTTATCAACAAACATGAAGAGGAAATCGTTTAGATCATCGCCCGTTGCTACCCAGCTATCCGATTTGCTGGCTACTTTTTGCATCATCAGCCCCAATGTTACCGGTGGAGTATTGGGCCGCTCATAGATCAAGCTGCCGCAATAGGAAGGTATGTTTTTAAAGCTGCCTGTTTCAGTTAAAAACTGCAACATTTCAACCTCGGGATTGATCTCGCGAAAAAGCTTGCGATATAGCTTAAAGAAATATTTATTGCCAAATATAAGTGATGAATTGCTTTGCTCCAGGTCGGGGATCACACACAGATAGCCCATATCCTCATCGGTAGCAGCCAGGCCCTTGCCTCTGTGATAGTTTAAGGCGCCATTTTCCTGTTTGGTAGAAGCGTTATCCCATATATTTTTAAACAGCTCTGTCTGGAAACGAAAGTCATATATCGCATCGATCAGCCAGCCTGGCTTTCCATCAACGGTAGCTTTAACAATAAACGCCTTGGGGTTGATATGGCCTATCAGATCATAATCATCCGGCAGGAAAGAAACCGGCATGGCATACTTTTCTTCATCGCCATAAGTATAACCAATGTGCAATATGACCAGGTAAGCTAAACCGCCATCAATAGGCATAGATAGCAGTTGCTGTACCTTTAAGAATTTGATCATGCGCGCTTTGCCTGCAAACCAGCGGCATTTGCGCATGTATTCGTAAAATACATTCTCCTCAAGCCAGGCTATCGCTTTTTTGTCCAGGGCAAATTCCGTCCAGGGCTTATTCAGCGATAGCGAATCTGTTTTCCCGATAACCCCTGCTTTACCCATTTCTTATTTTTACAATTCAATACTTAGTAAATGTGCCGGCAACTCACCCGGATCTAATTCAACATAGTTCCATTCGTGGTTCCAGGTAAAACTTCTGCCTGTTAAAATATCAAATACCGTAAAATCCTGTCCCGGATAAATACCCATTTCGTACAGTGGTGTACGTACATGGCCAAATTGTTTGTTATAGGGGTCGAGGTTTACAATACATAAAATATGATTGTCGCCTGTTCTTTTGTAGTAGGCAAGCATCTGATCATTATCAATATCACAAAAACTGATATTATTGGTGACTTGCAGGGCCGGATTTCCCTTACGCGCTGCATTTACCTTGGTGATCACTTCAGTCAATTTATTGCGCTTGCTCCAATCCCAGTGCTGCACCTCATATTTTTCAGAGTTCAGATATTCTTCTTTGCCGGGGTAAGGTTCACGATACATCATTTCATATACCGGGCCGAATATGCCGTAATTGGATGATAAGGTTGCTGCCATGAAATAACGGGCGATAAAAGCGGCCTCAGTGCTATTTTGCAGCGAATACGGGTTGATATCATGCGTATTGGGCCAGAAATTCGGACGAAAATAATCCTTCATTTCTGATTGCGTCAATTCGTTAATATATTCCGTCAATTCGTGCTTACTGTTACGCCAAACGTAGTAAGTATAAGATTGTGTATAACCCAATTTGGCCAATTGCTGCATTACCTTTGGTTTGGTGAAAGCTTCGGAAAGGAAAATGGTACCTGGATATTTCTTCTGCACTTCGGCGATACACCACTCCCAAAAGTTAAACGATTTGGTATGCGGGTTATCCACCCTGAAAATACGGATACCCTGCTCGCACCAGTAATCCAGGATGCTTTTTAATTCCTTCCAGAGGTTTTGCCAGTCATCATTTTCAAAATTGATGGGCAATATATCCTGGTATTTTTTGGGAGGATTTTCAGCGTACTGCACTGTTCCGTCGGGCCTCCATTTAAACCATTTGGGGTGTTCTTTAACATAAGGATGATCGGGCGAGCATTGTATCGCGAAATCCAGCGCTACTTCCAATCCATGTGCTGCCGCTTCTTTTACCAGGTGCTTAAAATCTTCCAGCGTTCCCAGGTCTTTTAAAATAGCCTTATGGCCGCCGTCTTTTGAACCGATGGCATACGGAACTCCATCGTCGCCCGGCAAAGCATTCACCGTATTGTTTTTACCTTTTCTGAATGTTTGGCCGATAGGATGTATCGGCGGGAAATAGAGCACATCAAAACCCATTTCGGCTATGCGTGGCAGTAATGCTTCACAATCCTTAAAAGTACCGTGTTTACCTGCTTTGGGTGATGCTGATCGCGGGAAAAAACAATACCAGCTGCTAAAACCAGCCTTTTCTCTTTCCACATATACTTTTAGCTCGCGGGAGTAGGTGGTTGCGTTATCTAAGTTTGGATACGAATCGATAAAATGATGCATATCCTTACCAAAAACCTCCTTTACCGCCTGTTCATACTTAGTTTTATCACGCAACAATGCGATAAGGGCGCTAATTTTCTTCTGATCGGCTTTACTTGCTATATTGAGCATATGTTCCAACAAATCAGCACCGATCAATAATTCAACATCCATTTGCTGGGCATCCTGGTACTTTTTTATAAAGCCATGATGCCAGGTTAAGGCGTGGTCGACCCAACCCGTTACTGTATATTGGTAAAATCCTGTTTTGGGAAGATCAAAAGATGCCTGCCAACGGTCGTTGTTGCTATGGTGCATCGGGACGAACGACCAGTTTTTTTCGTTCTCGTGCTTGTATAACAGCCTGGCGCCTACATGATCGTGCCCATCGGCGAATACATCCGCTTCGACTTTAAGAGTATCACCGGTAATTTTTTTTATATAAAATCTCCCGGCGTCAATTTCAGGCGTTACGTGTTCAACAACAGCCCGTTGCAAGCCCTGCTCATTCATTTGGTCAGAAAAAAATATCGGTTCGGTTAATAATTGGTTTATCCTATAATTATTCCTGGTTACTTAATGCGCAACCAGGAAATCGTATCTGTATCTTAACTTATTACCAGTTGTGTAAAATTCTTTCTCAGCTTTAATTGCAGCGACCCATCCATATCAAAAGAAAAATCCCTCACCTCCGTATTGTCAGCTATGATTCGTTTTGCCGTAAAAGGCAACCCTACAATATTGAAATGATAGTTTTCATATCTCGGCGTATATAAGCCTTCCATACTTTGCTGTATGGTTAATTTGCTATCCTTGCCCCTTACCACAAATTTCTTTTCGAGGTAAATATCCTGCTCATAAGCAAAGGTTTCGCCATAATCTTCAAACAGGAATGAGTTTGCTTCAATATCACTGTAATATACATTCAGCTTCACTTCATCCACCTCTTTCTCACCCACATACTGCATAACAGGATATTCGGGTATCACTGAGCCCGCCTTTACAAATATAGGCATGGTATCCAACGGGGTAAGTACAACTACTTCTTTGCCACCATCCACTAATTCGTGGTTCCAGAAATTATACCATTTGCCTTTAGGCAGATAAACGCGGCGACTTTTTTGTCCCGGCTCTAATACAGGGCATATTAGTATCTTATCACCATAGGTAAATTCGTCCTGCCTGAAATGGTTACTCAGTTCATCCTGTTCCTGTAATACAACTGGTCTCAGGATAGGGAATCCATAACGGTGATGTTCCCAGAAAGCCGAATATAAATAAGGCAACAAGCGGTAGCGCAGTTCAATAAATTTACGGTTGATAGAAGTAAATGGCTCGCCGAAACTCCATGGTTCACGCTCCTTGGTATCACCTGCGGAGTGTGCGCGCATAAATGGCGAAAATGTGCCCATTTGTATCCAGCGGGTAAATAGTTCGCCATCAGGCTCACCGCTAAAACCGCCTATATCTGTACCACAAAATGATATACCCGACACCGACAAACGCTGGCATTGGATATTACCCAATTTCAAATGCTCCCACGAAGCTACGTTATCCCCGGTCCAAACTGAGGAATAGCGCTGTACACCCGAATAACCTGCCCTTGTGATGGTGAACGGGCGTTTATTCTTCATCAGTTTGCGCATACCTTCGTAGGTGGCACGTACCATTTGCATGCCATACACATTGTGTGCCTTGCGGTGCGAGCCGCGATGTCCGTCATACTGGTGACGCACATCATCCGGGAAAGTACCATTGCCAAATACGGCGGGTTCGTTCATATCATTCCACACACCAGCCACACCCAATTGTACTAATTCGTCAAACAAACCGCCCCACCATTCCCTTACCTCGGGGTTTGTAAAATCAGGGAACTGGCAACGACCAGGCCACACATGCCCTTCCATAAAGTAATCATCACAGCGGCGGCAAAAATATTTTTTCTCTTTACCCTCTTTAAATACGGCGTAATTATCGTCCACACGTATTCCGGGGTCAATGATCACAACCGTTTTAAAACCCTGGTCTGTAAGCTCCTTGATCATTTTTTTAGGATCGGGAAAATACTTGCGATTCCAGGTAAAACAGCGGTAGCCGTCCATATAGTCAATATCCAGGTAGATGCCATCGCAAGGGATCTTTTTCTCACGAAAGTTTTTGGTGATCATCTTCACCTTCGATTCGGGATAGTAACTCCACCTGCATTGGTGATAACCCAGCGCCCAAAGCGGCGGCATAGGATGCGTACCGGTTAAAATATGATAGCGTTTCACCACGTCCATCATGTGCGGACCGTGGATATAATAGTATTGCAATTCGCCCCCATCGGCCCAAAAACTTGATTTGGTAGGATCTTCTGCGCCAAAATCAAACTCGGCTTTAAAAGTATTATCGAAGAAAATGCCGTGCGCTATCCCTTCATTCAAACTGATATAAAATGGGATGCTTCGATATAAAGGGTCCTGGTTCCATGCAAATGAGTAGGCATCTGTGTTCCAGTTTGTTAGTCTTTTCCCGCGCAGGTTAAATTCGGTAGGTTTATCGCCCATACCAAAAAAACTCTCCTCTTTATGACATTCTTTAGTGCAATAAACGTAATAGCCTCCAAACTTCACGTTCTCTTCCCAATGCATAGGAACAGCATCTGATGAGGTTAGAAAATTCTGATTATCAGAAAATGATATAAAGAAATCTTTTTTGCGGACGTGGCAGTTTACAATATTGGTAGATACCACATATTCATTTTCATCCTCATGCAAACCAAAAACGGATACTTTATTCTCCAGTTTTGGTACCGCGTATGAAAATTCATCTAAAAAAACACTGTGAGGGGCCAGTCTTACCCTTATAATTTCGTCAGTAACAACAGTAACTTCTACCCTGGCGTCGCCATCAGTAAAAAAGAATTTGTTACCTTTTTGCTCGGCGCCAATAGGCATACCAAGATATTTTTTCACGATGGGTTTGATCCCCGCCGCAGGATTATTTATATGATGAAATTCTTCCTCTACTTCTATCAGCTTTCCCGGTAACAATTCAGGGTTTAATATATTCTTATCTTCCATTCAAATTTTATTCGTCTCTTCTACAAATATGTTAGTTGTGTATCTTTTACGCAATATAAGAATTGGAGTTTATAAAAGTTGAATTAAAGTTCAATTAATAAGTGTATTGTTGACAACTTAATTATTCGTGCTCATCAACTAACAATGCTAACAATGCCGCTACTATCATCAGGCAACCACCCATTTCGACCGCAAGCAAACGATTATTATTCAACACATGCGACATAAGCCAGCCAAAACATAAAGATGCCAGGATCTCGGGGAGTACAATAAAGAAATTAAAGATGCCCATGTAGATGCCCACCTTATTCTCGGGCAAACAGCCTCCAAGCATGGCATAAGGCATTGATAGTATGCTGGCCCATGCAATACCTACTCCTGTCATTGAAGCATATAGCATATAAGGGTTATGAATAAATCCTACAGATATTAAACCTGCAGCACCACAAAATAGGCATATCATGTGTGTGTATTTACGACCCAATTTCCCGGCGATCCATGGCAGGAACAATAATGCAAAAACAAAAGTTACTAAATTGTAGTAGGACAATGTTAAACCGGCAAACTCAACACCCTTTGTGTATAATGGGTCTGTTTGGCTAACAGCGCCAAACACATTCCTTGCAACTGCAGGTGAATAATAAAACCACATTAAAAACAATCCGGGCCAGGTAAAAAACTGCATCAAAGCAAGTTTTCGCATCCTTACCGGCATAGTGGCAATTGAATGAAATATTTCTTTTGCACCAGCGCCAAAACCTTTTTTGGATTCCCGTGCTTTCTGGCGTTCACTAATATCAGCGGGCGGATACTCGGTACTTGTTACTACAGTATAAACCACCGCGGCTATGAATGCAAATGCACCGATATAGAAAGAATAACGAACGGTAGCAGGAATAGTACCAGAAACGTGGCTATTGGTCACATGAAACCCGTGTGCCATCATCCAGGGTAGAAACCAATTTGCCATCATCCATGGTAATGCTGATGCTATGATAGAACCTAAACCTATAAAAACACTTTGCATGGCGAAGCCTCTTGTACGCTGATCATCAGGCAGTTTGTCAGTAACAAATGCACGAAATGGCTCCATGCTCACGTTGATAGAGGTATCCATTATCCACAATAGTCCTGCTGCCATCCATAAAGTTGAAGACATTGGCATAAAAATCAATGCAATTGAACTTATAATTGCACCCACCAAAAAGTATGGGCGACGACGGCCTAAGGTTTTGTGCCAGGTATGATCGCTCATATAACCAACAATAGGCTGCACTAATAATCCTGTTAATGGAGCAGCTAAAAACAACATCGGAATTTTATCGGGTTTAGCGCCAAGGTATTCATAAATAGCACCCATGTTTGCCATTTGCAATGCCCAGCCAAACTGGATGCCTAAAAAGCCGAAGCTCATATTCCATATTTGCCAAAAACTTAGTCTTGGTTTGTGGGTCATGCTTACTGTTGTCATAATTTATAAATAGTTTAATTGGTTCTATCAAAATTCAAGCAGCACCCCGCTTGATGCCGGCAAAGTAATACTCACTCCCCCCGCGATATTATCACTACTATATTTCGTTCCGCTTAGCAGATCATTAAATTGCACGTTCCCATTCAAATGCAACTCGGTTAACAGATCGGCGGGAAGCTTTATCTGTAGTTTTCGCTCGTCGCGGTTAAAATTGGTTATCACTAATATACGTTGTTTATCAGTAAAGCGGACATAAGCATAAATACGCTCATTAAATCCGCTTTGGTTGTTCTGATTGGCCAGCATTATTTCCCAAAACCTGCCCTTCCTGATCGCTTCTTTCTGATGAACGATATTTAATAGCGTGCTATAAAAATTACGCAGGTTCTTTTCACTATCGGATAACTGCCCGCCGTCCATTTTGCCGTTATTCAGCCATTTTTGATGTTCGGGGACACCCCAGTAGTCAAATATGCTGGTGCGGCCGTCATTATCGCCAAAACCTTCCAGGCCTGCACCCGGCTCACCAACCTCTTGTCCAAAATAAACCATTACAGGGCCGGTATTCAGCGTAGCCGAAACGATCATGCCCGGAATAGCCAGCCAGGGATTACCCGCAAATCCGGGCGAAGCAATGCGCTGCTCATCATGGTTTTCCATAAAGCGCAACATATGCCCGTCAATAAACTTGCAATCCGTATTCCATACTTTATTGATATCCCAGGTTGTTGCTTTGGGATCGTTGGTAGTTAATCGCCTGATGGCATCATATAAACCTACTTTATCATACAAATAATCAAATTTACCATTGAAGATATAGTCATGATACTTACTGATATCATAAGCCTCACCAATAAAGATCAGTTGCGGATGTTCTGCTTTCAATTTAGGGATCACCCAACCCCAAAACTCAAAAGGCACCATCTCCACCATATCGCAGCGGAAACCATCTATCCCTTTTTCACTCCAGTAATGTAAAATATCATAAACCTTATTCCACACCGGGGGGATTGGATCAAAATGTTTTTGGCGACCATTTTGGTAATCCACCCCATAATTGAGCTTTACAGTTTCGAACCAGTCGCCAATAGCCGGGGTTGCGCTGAATACATCATTCCCGGTTGCTTTAGCAGGATTTTCGTCAAATTTGCCATCCTTCAACGGACTTTTAAATCCATCACCTCCGGGGTTATATCCCGGTGGGACAACAAACGCCTTACCCGGAGTATAGTAAAAATCATTTTTAGGATCGAAGGCTTTGCTTTTATCATCATCTTGCCCAAAATCATGCACACCGGCAGGCTTAACGTCCGAGTTATAGGTGCGGGCCACATGGTTTGGCACCAGGTCCATCAATACTTTTAAACCATTTTGATGGGTGCGTTGAATTAATGCTTCATATTCACCCATCCTGTTTTTTACATCAACAGCCAGGTCGGGATCAACATCATAATAGTCTTTTATAGCGTATGGCGATCCTGCACGGCCTTTCACTACATCCGGATCATCTACTTTGATACCGAATTTGGAATAATCCGTCATGGTAGCATGTTCTATCACCCCGGTGAACCAAACGTGCGTAAAGCCCATTTTTTTTATTTCCTGCAGGGCCTTATCATTAATATCATTGAATTTGCCCACACCGTTTTCTTCAATGGAGCCATAGGTTTTATTTACCTGTTTGGTGTTTCCATACAAACGGGGCAGCAGTTGGTAGATGATCAGCTTATTATCAGCTTGGGATGATTCCATTTTGACGTGTTTCTTTGGAGTTCTTACCTGCGAAAATACAATAAGCGGCATCAATGACGCCGCTATGAAACAGATAAAAACTTTAATTTTTTTCATGCTTAAATTGGCTAAAGCCTTTTATGCTTCAACCAGCAACTCGTTATTGGCTTTTACCAGCTGCTGCTTACCGTAAATTAACACGGCAACCTCGTTGCCCGACAGGTTTTTGATCTGCACGCCATCCTTACTCACTTTGATATTCAGTAATGCGCCTCTGAACACGATATGGAACGAGAACGATTGCCATTTACCGGGAAGGAAAGGCTGGAACGATAATTTCCCATCGCATACACGCATACCACCAAAACCTTCCACAACCGACATCCAGGTACCGGCCATTGAAGTAATATGACAGCCATCCTCAGTATCGTTGTTATAATCGTCCAGGTCAAGCCGCGAGGTGCGTAGGTAAAACTCGTAAGCACGATCCTCATCCCCTAATTTTGCAGCTATAATGGCGTGCACGCATGGCGATAATGACGACTCATGCACCGTGCGCGGCTCATAAAAATCGTAATTGCGACGGATGGTTTCCAGGTCGTACTGATCTTCAAAAAAGTATATCCCCTGCAACACATCAGCCTGTTTGATATAGCAGGAACGTAATATTCTGTCCCAGCTCCATTTTTGGTTGATGGGTCGTTCGCTTGCAGGCAGGTCTTTTACCAATATCTGTTCTTTATCCAGGTAGCCATCCTGCTGTAAAAATACCCGGCGGGTTTCATCATAAGGGTAATACATCTTTTCGATAATATCACGGAAACGTGCGGTTTCCTTTTCTTGATCGAAATTTATTTTGTTTATCAGTGCATTATATTTTGATGGATCTTCAGCCTGCACTTTTTCGGTTACATCCATCGCATACTGCATACACCAGGTGGCTATAGTGCTGGTGTACCAGTTATTATTAACGTTGTTCTCATACTCATTAGGCCCGGTTACGCCCAACATCACATACTGTTGCTTATCATCAGACCAGGTAATTCTTTGTGACCAAAAACGGGCGATAGCGATCAATACTTCCAAACCATAATCAGCTAAATACTGCTCATCGCCGGTATAACGAACATAATCAAATATTGCATGGGCAATTGCACCGTTGCGGTGTATCTCCTCAAAAGTAATTTCCCATTCATTGTGGCACTCGGTACCATCCATGGTCACCATCGGATACAATGCCGCGCCATCCTTGAAGCCAAGCAATTTGGCATTATCAATAGCTTTGCCTAATTGTTTGTAACGGTACAACAATAAGTTGCGGGTTACTTTAGGGTCGGCAGTAGCCAGGTAAAACGGTACGCAATAAGCTTCCGTATCCCAATAGGTTGAGCCCCCGTATTTTTCACCGGTAAAGCCTTTAGGACCGATATTCAAACGATCGTCCTCGCCGGTATAAGTTTGATTGAGTTGGAATATGTTAAAACGTATCCCTTGCTGTGCAGATGCATCGCCCTCAATAATGATATCGTTATGCTTCCACTTTTCATTCCAGGCCGCGGCTTGTTCTTCCAGCATGGTTTTAAAACCTTTCTCACTGATATGCAGCAGGGTAGCTTTCAGGTTATCTTCCAGTTCCGCAGCAGCATAATTTTGTGACGACAGGTTAGCGGCGTATTTATAAATGGTGATAGTTTGGCCTTCTTCTGCGTTAAGTTCAGTTTTTAAAGCAACATATTTATCTTTTTCGATAGACTGAGCTTGGAGCGGAACTGGCTGTCCGTTTTGTTCTATTGCTATCTTCATACCGGTAGCTACCTCAAAACCAGTTTTTTTGGTGCGTAGTTGCACAAAAGCGCCTTCTTCCCAGGTTTCTTTTTTTACTTCGTCCCAAAACTTCTCGTCATAGTTAGAATCTTTATTCACCACATCGCCATCGATGAAAGGTGTGATAGCGATTTGACCGCTAAAATTTAATGGGGTGATAGAATAGCTTATCGCTCCTGTTTCATCATCAGCTATGCTGCAAAAACGGGTGGTTTCTACCTTTACTTCTTTCCCCTTAGCTGTTTTTGCGATGAAAATCCTTTTCAAGTAGCCTTCCTTCATATTCAGCTCACGCCTGAAATCCTTTACCTCGCATTTGGCAAGGTCAAGCTGTTCACCTTCAATTAAAATATCAATACCTATCCAGTTAGCGGCATTAATTACTTTGGCGAAGTATTCGGGGTAACCATTCTTCCACCAGCCAACACGAGTTTTGTCAGGATAATATACACCTGCAACATAATTTCCCGAAAGTGTTTCGCCGCTGTATGCTTCTTCAAAATTGGCACGCTGGCCCATTCTGCCATTCCCCAGGCTAAAAATACTTTCTGATATGGTATTATAATTCGGATCAAACCCTTCTTCTATAATTTTCCACTCATCAACTTTGATATAGTCCTTCATGTATTATTGTGATAGCCCCCTAACCCCCTGAAGGGGGAATGTTAGAGGATGTTTATTTACTTATTAATTATTAATATCATCCCTTCTTCAGAGGGCATATAATTTTTTCAAACTCATTTCATTCAATCCGCTTACCACCAGGTTCGCCTCGTACAAAACTTTAGGCGAGCCAATGCCTACCGCTTTCATCCCCCCTGCTATAGCAGCTTCAACACCTGCAATAGCATCTTCAAACACCACGCAGTTTTCGGGGGCCTCATGCAATCCTTCAGCGCCTTTTAAAAACACCTCGGGGTCTGGTTTGGGTTTACTTACCTTATTCCCATCGATCACCACATCAAACAAATGCGCTATGCCGGTTTTCTCCAGTATCATGCCCGAATTTTTACTTGCCGAGCCCAATGCCGTCTTTAATCCGGCGCTGATGCACAATTCTAAAAATTCCTTAGCACCGGGCAATACCTCAGCCGGCGTCATTTTGCTGATCATATCCACATACCAGGTATTTTTCCGTGTCGCCAGTTCTTCCTTTTCAGCATCAGTTTTAGTAATGCCTCCCCATTGCAATATCAACTCCAATGAACGTGTGCGGCTTACACCCTTTAGTTTTTCGTTATCTTCTTCGGTAAAATCAAACCCCAGTTCGTTCGCCAATCGTTTCCATGCCTTGTAGTGATATACCGCAGTATCAACGATCACCCCGTCAAGGTCAAAAATGCAAGCTTTTATAGTACTCATTCCTTTTTTATACGCAGATCGGGTGTAAAAAACACACCGGTTTGCCAATCACTAAATATATTATTAATGGGTATTATTTGGTAATAATTCTAAAACTAAAGTTCCTTTTGCCGGAATAGTCAATTTTGACAGATCCACCGCCTGGTCACTTATTATATTCCTGGCCTTTAATACCCCATTAATACGTTCGGCATACCTTTCAGTTGTAATGCTTTGTTCCTTTTCAGTGCTGTTATAAACCACCATTACCGTTTTCTGCTCATCATACCTGAAATACACATAAATACCTTTTTCTGGTATAAACTGCATCAGTTTACCGGTTTGCAAAGCAGGGGTATTTTTGCGGTAATTGGCCAATGTGCGCACGTAATTAAAAGCATCGTTTTCTTTATCCGTTCTTCCGGCGGCGGTAAATTTATTGCTTTTATCACCAGGCCAGCCACCGGGAAAATCCTCACGCACCAAACCATCCGGGTTCGAGAAATTTTTCATTAGTATCTCATCGCCATAGTACATTTGCGGCACTCCCCGCATGGTCATCAGCATAGCCATACCCGATTTGTATTTGGTGATATCCTCACCTACTACTGACAGGAAGCGACTCATATCATGGTTATCCAGGAAAATAGTATTCTTTGTAGCATCCTTATATAAAAAGTCCTGCGCCATAACGGAATATAAGCGGTTCACACCTTCTGTCCAGCCTTCTTTGGCATTCAGCGCATCATAAACCGCTTCTTTCCACACACCATCGGTAACTCCCGGCAAATGCGTATCAAATCCCCGGTTTACGGTGTTGCCTTCGGTAAAAAATGCCTGGTTGGCAGCCGACCAGACCAGTGTTTCGCCAAATATGGATAAGTGCGGGAACTCAGTCCGAACATCTACAGCCCATTTGGCCATATATTCGGCGTCATTATAAGGGTAAGTATCCAAACGAAAACCATCAACACCTGAATATTCCGCCCACCAGATATGGTTCTGGGTTAGGAAATTCTCAACATACGGGTTATTCTCGTTCATATCTGCCATCCTGTGATCAAACCAGCCATCAAGTATCTGCTTACGGTCGGCAGTCGAAGCATGGGGGTCCATCACCGCTGCATCACGGAAGTTTGATTTTGTATATTTTGGCCATTGATGCACCCAGCTTTTCATGGGCATATCGCTTATGGTATAACCTTCTGTACCTGCATGGTTATGTACCAGGTCCATTACAACTTTTAGGCCCATAGAATGGCATTTTTCTACAAATTTCTTGTACAATTCATTGGTGCCATAACGCGGATCGATCTTATAATGATCGGTAACTGCGTAGCCGTGATAAGAAGCACTGGGTTCATCATTTTCAATTGCCGGGGTAAGCCAAATGGCCGTAACCCCCAGGTCTTTCAAATAATCAAGATGATCCATTACTCCCTGAATATCTCCGCCATGGCGGCTAAACATTTTGCTGCGGTTAATCCCGGTCTCGCGCATACCGGTTACCGAATCATTTTTGGGATCACCGTTTGCGAAGCGGTCAGGCATCAAAAGATAGATCAGGTCTTTGTCCGTCACACCCTGTACCCTGCCCGGCGAGCGGTCGCGTTTTTTAAGAAAATAATGATAAGTTAAAGTCTTTTCTCCCGCTTTAATAAAATTTATCGGGAACGTTCCCGGTGATGCGGCAGAAAAAACGCGCAGATCGATGAATAAATAATTAGGATTTTCAACTTTATGCACTGCAACTAACTTCACTCCGGGGTAGTTTAATTCCACTTTTCGGGCTGAAATATTGTTGCCGTGAACGATCAGTTGCAGGTTCGGATTGCTCATCCCTACCCACCAAAACATGGGCTCTACGCGCTCCAGGGCAGGAATTTGGGCCGTTACCCCCAACCCCATCAGGAGACAGCCAACTGTAAAAAATAAAGATTTTTTCATACCAGGTTTCTTCAGGAAAATAATTGGACGGTCGTCAAAAATCATTCGCAACCGCGTTTCAAATTTAATATAAAAATGATTTATTGTATGAAAAAGTGAAAATGTTTTGAGGGCACGGCGCGGGGCGGTTGGTGGGTGGCTGATTAAGTTTTTTAAATCAAAAAAATACTTCATATATTTGCTATACTAATTATTAGTATGACAAGTAAAAAATTTGATAGCTATTCCTACCTGCTCGACCGTACCGCCCGGCGGGTAAAACAATATGCGCAACAAAAATTTGCAGCCGGTAATTTCAATATCACTGTTGACCAATGGCTGATATTGAAGAACCTGGATAACGATCGCTATCTGAAACAAACGGAACTGGCTGAATTAACCGGGAAGGACACCCCTACTTTAACCCGGATAGTTGACCTGTTGTGCAAAAAGGGGTTAACCGAGCGTGTGATCCATAAAACAGACCGGCGCAGCTTTACGGTGCATTTAACTGAAAGCGGCAAGCAACTATTGAAAGAACTATCACCGGGGGTTGATGATATACGAATGAAAGCCTGGGAAGGACTAAGCGAAGCTGATTACGATGAGTTAAAAAAGATCTTAAATAAGATCTACCAAAACCTTGAATTGTGAATTTAATTTAACAACAATATGATAACCACTGATATAGGCATTATTGGCGCCGGACCGGCCGGGCTCTTTGCTGTTTTTGAAGCCGGACTATTAAAAATGCATTGCCATTTAATTGACTCCCTGCCGCAAGTGGGTGGCCAGTTATCCGAAATATATCCGCAAAAACCCATATATGATATACCCGGTTATCCTGCAATTAATGCGCAGGAACTGGCTGATAAGTTAATGGAGCAAATAGCGCCTTTTCATCCTGGATTTACTTTGGGCGAACGTGTGGAAACGCTGGAAAAGCTGCCTGACGGAACTTGGCTGATAGGCACCAGCGAAGGAACTGAAATTAATTGCAAAGCCGTAGTAATTGCGGGGGGCCTGGGATGCTTCGAACCCCGCAAACCTGAAGTTGACCGACTGTTAGAATTTGAAGGCAAAGGAGTTACTTATGCCGTAAGAAATCCTGAGCAATTCAGGGGCAGGCATGTAGTGCTGGCAGGCGGCGGCGATTCGGCGCTGGACTGGACCATTTTCCTGGCAGATATTGCTGAAAGGGTAACGTTGGTACACCGTGGCGATACTTTTCGTGGCGCGCCAGATGCGGCGGAAAAGGTTTTTGAGCTGGCCAAGATCGGCAAGATCGACCTACACCTTAAAACAAGGGTTATTTCATTAGATGGTGCAGGTCACCTGGAGGCGCTTACCCTTTTCGGCACGGATGGCAAATTTGTTATTAATGCCGAACACTTTGTGCCACTGTTCGGACTAAGCCCCAAATTAGGCCCGATAGAAAACTGGGGGCTAAATATCGACAAATCGGCTATAGAAGTAAACACGACCGATTACAGCACCAACATTGAAGGGATATATGCCATAGGCGATATCAATACCTATCCGGGCAAGCTTAAGCTGATACTCTGTGGTTTTCATGAAGCTGCGCTAATGGCACAAAGCGCTTTCAAATATGTATATCCTGACCAAAGGCTGAGCTTTAAATACACCACCGTTTACGGTATAACTGAATTGCAGCCATGATCAATTTTATAGTTGAGGATCGCGATGGTCGCAAAGCACCATTATCGATCCCCGAAGGTATCAGCCTGAATTTGATGGAGGTACTAAAAGCATCTGATTATGATATCATGGCCACCTGCGGCGGAATGGCGCTTTGCGCGACCTGCATGGTGCAGGTGCTGGCCGGTGCCGAACAATTATCATCCCCGCACGACCAGGAACTGGATATGCTGGATACCATGCCATCAAGCGATGATAAAAGTCGCCTATCGTGCCAGATCGCAGTTAACGAGCAATTGGAGGGGTGTGTTTTTAAGATCGCGGGATAAAATATTTGAATGAAATAGGTAAAATGTTTATTCTTACATCATATAGCAAACACATCACCGCATATGGATATTACGCTAAAGCCCATAGCCACTATCAGCAACAAAAGAGATAAACCTACCGATGATTTTTGGGGCGATACGATCTCTGAGATCACCTTACTGTCACATATACCCGAAGAAGCTTTGAATGGCATCGAAGGCTTTTCCCATCTCGAGATCATTTATTATTTTGATAAGGTGGATCAAAACAAGATCGTCTTTTCGGGCAGACCACGCGGAAACCCTGAGTGGCCCGAAATGGGTATTTTTTGTCAGCGAAAAAAAGACAGGCCCAACCAACTTGGCCTTTGCACTGTTGAGCTAATTGAACATACCGGGCGCAGCATCAAAGTAAAATATCTTGATGCGATAGATGGCACGCCTGTACTTGATATTAAGCCTGTATTTAAGGAATTTGGCGTAAAAAAAGCAATTCAGCAGCCCAACTGGGCTACTGAATTGATGAAGGATTATTGGTTGTAGTAAAATTAAAATCCTTTTGTTTTGCTTCACTACGTTCAAGAATGACAATTAAGTTTTACACCAGCACACCACCCCCATCAACTACGATCACCTGCCCGGTAGTATAATTGCCATGCATCAGGTATAAATAAGCCTCAGCTATATCTTCGGCCTCGCCTACCCTGCCTGTAAGTAATTTGCTGCTGATATCGGTAAACAGCGCTTCTTTGTCAGCTTCGGGCATGTTGCTCCATAGGTCTGTGTTAACTACTCCGGGACAAACTGCATTCACACGGATGGGCGCCAGTTCCACCGCCAGGGCTCGGGTCAAGGCATCAACTGCGCCGGTAATACTGGCTGCTACCGTCCAGCCG
>Ga0206812_1039_pt2 | contig 35958 bp, 28 predicted proteins | sample Alteio_BWOrgCont_54_FD_152912 | JGI IMG/M metagenome (GOLD analysis project Ga0206812, IMG submission 152912) | Enriched cells from forest soil in Barre Woods Harvard Forest LTER site, Petersham, Massachusetts, United States -... | ecosystem: Environmental > Terrestrial > Soil > Temperate forest >... | reverse complement strand
GCATACTGGCCAAGCAACCCTTTCTTTTCCACCAGGTTAAGCCATCCATGCCCGGCTAATAAAAGAAACACTACTACCCGCAAGCAGGTAGTTGCTGCATCCAGTGTTTTTTCATCTGTAAGCGTAGTAGGGTTAACCTTCGCGAATAATCCTTTGCTGTTTTTATTGCCAATACCGCATAGTATTAACAGGGTTAAAGGCGCACCGAAATTACCGGCGCGTTCAATAAACTCGGCAAATGGTTCACCAGATAACGGACGACATAAAGCGGTAATTGCGCCCCATATTACCAGCCATAGCAAGATGGCACGTGTAGGATAGATCAATAATGATATGCCCATCAAAATATCCACTGTACCCAAAAAAGGCATCAGGTGATAGGCCATATCATGCCCTATACCAAACACGGCGAAGTAATTGCACCATATTTGTTTGGTGATGATACCAAAAGTGCCATGCCCTATAAAGCACATTGCCGAAGCAAAGCGTAGCGTGTAATGTATTTTGTTATTGATCTGTAACATGATATCTATTTTCTATTAATTCCCTGAATCTGCGCCATCAGCTTTGGCCCTGTTCACCGCATACTGGCCTACTTCATTACCAGTTGTAAGGCCCACGTTAATATCCTGCCGGGTATGTATCCCGCCTACTAATCTTGATAGTGCTGCCTGGTTGGCCATATCGGTAAACTTGGAACCCCTATCCGGCAGCAGATAAGTTAAAAATGTAGCAGCTGCACCGCTAAAATTTGAATGGCCTGAACTGTAGGCAGGAAAATTAGGCACACCTGTCAAAGTTTTGATCGCATCGTCCACTTGCGAAGGCCGCGGGTTAAAATAAGCGTATTTGGTATCCCAACATACAATAGCGGCATCCATCTCGGCCATGTTCAACAGGGCAAAATTTCGTGCCCAACGCACTTCGCTATAATTTTGCTTTACAAACTCATCTGCTGCAATGGCATTCCAATGGCCCGGAGGGGTGTAAGTACCGATACCATCGGCCCAGAATGCAACCAAAGCCTGGTTAGCGCGTGTAGCATGCTGGCTGTAATACAATACTTCCGCAGTTTCCTTTTTAAAGGCATCAGAATTTGTTGAATTTGGTGGCCCCGGCCTAAGCGCAACCACGGTAAGCGTATCAAACAAAAAGGGTTTTACTTTAGTAAATAAAGGCAGCATAGGGGGTCTTTTTGGTACTTCAAGACTTATCCAATACTGTTCACCTGGTGCAACTTTTGTTTGTAACGAAGCCCAATAAGCTGGCGTACCAATTGCCGCACCGGCTTTATCCGTACGGGCGCGGGCAGCAAATACATCCGCCACCTGCTTGCCTAATGATTCGCCTGCATCCAGTTCGCCCCGCACATTGGCACCTGCCATAATGCGATATATTTTTTCCTCAGCGGCTTTCTGCTCGATATAATCTATTTCAGTTGGAAACAACAGCTTCATCATTTCAACAGAAGCGCCGGATACCACTGCGTCTTCGCTTGGGTAAGATGGCAGGGTTGATTTTGGTATCAATGCCTGCACAGTTGGATCGTTTACATAAGGCGCCGACCTGTTATATTGCTTTTTAAAGTGGTAAGCAGCTATTAATGCATCATACTGCGCGGCGCTTACATAAGCATAAGCACGGGCTGCATATGGCGGGTTTGAAAACGGAAACTGCGGATAAGCGAATGGATTAGCCGAGCTTGGCGCAGGGTAAGTACCGTCCAAATTTTGATAAGGCGCTACGTTATGCTTGGCCACCAGGTCGCGCATAATTTCGTTCCAGCGCAATACGGCTCCGGCGCTCCAATATTTTATGATCGCTTTCTGATCACTGTTCAGGCTGCGCTGATATCCTTTTATCTCGTTCAGATCGGCCACATAAGCTGGCGATGCAATTGCGTCGGGTGCGGCAACCGTAAACACGGTGGGATCGGTAATTAACACAGGTTTCCAGGTATCGGCATTCAAATCCTCATTTGCAGGGGCAAGCGCGGGATACTGAGTAGTGCGATCTACTATATCCTTTTTACATGAAGTAACCGCAAGCATTGCAGCGGCTATATAAAGTATGTATTTTTTCATCTTCTTAATTTTTATAACCTACTTGATCTTTGGATTTTGAAAGGCCGAATATGTAGCTAACGCCACCGTGGAACATGCTGCTTTGGCCTACGTTTCTGCCTGCAACCACATGATCATAACCGGCTGTAAGCTCCAGAGCTGCAAGTGATTTTATCCGGTACCTTAAATTCCACCCTACGCTGGTCATATTCATCCTGTTACTCGGAAAAGGCATATCGTTTTTGCGGATATCAAAGCCTCCTATTGAGGTGCTTATATCCGCAACTGCTTCAGCTATAAAGTATTTACTACGATAACCCGCGCGAAAGTTGTAATCAGACATATTCGGCAACTCTACCTGGTTACTGTAGATCAGTTGGGTTGTGTAATAAGAGTTGCGGTCAATGGTAATATTACTCCTTGTTATGTATGCGGCAGATCCGGTGAAAAAGGCTTTGCCATAGGTATAATCAACAATACCGCGGGCCATAAAATTTTTGCTGTGCGTACCGAGTGCCAGGGGATCAAAATCGGCTTCATAATTTGTTAAGGGGATCGAGCCTGTTAAACTGGCAAACAAAGAAAATATGCTTTTCCCAGATTGTAGTTTATAGCCACGCCATTTCAAGTTAAGTGAAAGGTCCTGCAAGCCTTTTTGGCCTGCAAGCGTTCCGGCTGAAGCGTGTGTGGTAACATACGGTGCACCTAATGTTGCGATAAGGTCTTTGGTAATACCATAAGTAACCATTAAGCTATACATTTTGGTATTCAACGTCCCGATGTTACCGTTGTTCCGCTTAAAGGTACCTTCCCAGTAATTCGTCCAACTGGAAGTACTGTACATCGCGCCGGGGCATAAATAGTTCTTGGGTATCATTATTCCGTCGTTTTCCATTTGAGCGGAAGCGTGCTGGGCGGAGGCCCAAAAACACACCATGATCATAAAGCATTTATACCAATGCCTGGGTAAAGATTTAATCATATACTTAATTGTTTAATAAAATACAAGAATTGGATAGACCGGATCTTTTATCGGCACTTAAAATTAAAGCACAGAAAATGATCAGCATGGAGAGGCTGCTTTATAAAATCCCATATCAAAAGGTTACAATGCAACGCATCGTATGCAATTTGACGTCTTAAACTAAAAACTTGTATCCGCACCAAATTCTGATGCAAACAAAAAAGGAATTAAATAAGAAGCAGCTTAGCAGGAAGCGTTTGGCGGTTTGCCGGGAGATTCAATATATGGATTGGTCAGACGCAGGGCCAGTGTATTACTAATTACACTTGCAGGTTCTTCAAATGCGGTATAATCGCACTTCAATATTTGATATACGTTATCATATCCAAAGTCAGCTTTTTTGGATGCAGGCTCAGCACCTTTTTTACTTAAAGGCACATCGTTTATATTTTTAGCAACAATAATATTGGCGTTAACCAGGTGTGTTTTTACATTATTGGGCAAACAGACCACATACATGGTATCCCGTGTCATTTTCAGGCGGACATAGTTATAGTAACCACCATTAAATTGTATCTGGCCCGGTATGTTCTCATATTCCGTCCAATCCTGTATGGTTGGCATGTTAACCGGCACTTTGATCTCCAGCAATTTAGCTGAATTGAATTTATTATCATACATCTGCTTAACCATCTGAACGTCAGACTGATGTATAAAATAACTAAACAGCAGGTTGTAACCTCCTAAATTCATTAGGAATGTTCCGAGAAGCAATATGGAAAGAAGTTTCTTCAAGAAAAAGGTTCAACCGGTGTTTATAATCGGGCTGAATTTAATAATTATTATTAATAAACAAAAAAAATATTAAGAAATAGTGTATAATACACAATAAGTAGCCTGGAACAACCTAGTGATCCCACTCGCCACCCTACTCCTCAAACAACTCCAACTGATCAGGGTGTTCCGGTTTCTTTTGCTTTGGGGCGATCTCTCCGAAATTCGATAGCGTCACTCCCAATAGTCTTATTCTTTTGCCTTCCGGGTTGGTTGCCAATAGGAGTTTCTTTGCCGCATCGGTAATTACCTCGAAATCACAAACCGGTTCACTTACAGAATAGTTCCTGGTGATCTGCTTAAAATCACTATATTTTATTTTGAGGGTGATGGTTCGACCCTTCAACTGGTAAACCTGCAAGCGGTTGCAAACGGTTTGTGATAGCTTATCCAGTTCGATATTCATTTCCTCTATCTCGGTCAAATCATAGGCAAAGGTATCCTCCGCGCCGATGGATTTTGTTTCGCGGTTGGGCTGTACTTCGCGGTTATCTATTCCCCTGGCTATCTGGTAATAAAAGCGCCCTGCTTTGCCGAAATGTTTGATCATTTCATCTTCGGGGAGCTTTTTAAGGTCAGCGCCGGTAAACAGGCCCATCTTTTTCATTTTTTCGGCGGTCACCTTCCCTACTCCAAAAAATTTCTCCACTGCCAGCTTTTCCATAAAGGCTTCAATACCCGATGGACCGATAAACGTCAATCCATCCGGCTTATTCATATCGGATGCTATTTTGGCAACAAACTTATTGATGGAAACCCCAGCCGAAGCGGTCAGCTGTAATTCATCTTTGATAGCCTGTTTAATTTGCTTCGCGATCTCGATAGCAGAACCAATATCCAGCTTATCCTCCGTCACATCCAGGTAAGCCTCATCCAGCGATAGTGGCTCGATCAGATCGGTATATCTCCTGAATATCTCCCTGATCTTTTGCGATACTTCTTTATAAACCGCGAAACGTGGTCTCACAAATATCACCTCCGGGCAAAGCTGCCTCGCCTGTTTGGATGGCATCGCCGAGCGCACCCCAAACTTACGCGCCTCGTAACTGGCTGTAGCTACCACCCCGCCCCTGCCCTCAGGTGAACCACCAACCGCGATAGCCTTGCCCCGCAATTCCGGGTTATCCCGCTGCTCAACAGAGGCATAAAAGGCATCCATATCAATGTGGATGATCTTGCGGCGGATACTTTCAGTGGAGTTCTGCATAGATGGCTATGCCAAATATAAAAAAGATTTGCAAATACTAAATTTTTTAGCTAACTTAGCAGAGTAGATCAGTTCTGATCTTTTCGATACACTCCGCTCTTTTTACTTGTTTCTAAAGAACCAGAAGTACAATCATTTTTTCAAAATCAATATGCCATCTGCAAATTGTGCGGACGGTATTCTATCATATATAATTAGTTGTGAAACTAATTGAATGTGTTCTTTGACGTATTAATAAGTTCTCAGTCTATGAGGAGATTTACGAAGTTTTAAAAACTTCGTAAATCTTAGCCATTGCACATAAATTCTCTTTGTAAATTATCAATTTTAAAATAACTTTGATACTGATGAACAAGAAACATGCTCATACCGGCATCTATTATATCTTAGGCCCCAACCTGGGCGTATGGGTATTGATCCTGGTGCACCTGCTGATCTTATTTGGGTTGGTGTATTGTTTTTCGTCCGTCATCGAGCACATGAGCAATTATTGAAACTTGCTTCGCTGTTCGATTTCTATGATTTCGAACACCCCAAAACAAAAAAGCTACCCTTTTCAGGATAGCTCTACATTTTTTTTATCTTAATAAGCCTATTTCCCTTTCACCGGGTTATAATGCTGATGTATAGTATCGGGTATGATCCAGTTGCCTGTGGAGATCATCTCGTTACGTTTTTTGAACTGGTCAAATGCGTTTTTAAGCTGATTAGTCTTATCATCATCATGTATCGGATCTTCGCCCAATTCTGCATTTAACTTGAACAGGTTATCGCCGTTTAGGTGGTATTCGCCACTGATAAAGTCGATGATATCTGTTTTGGTCTGCATCAGCGGATAGTTGTGCAGGTTTTCGAAATTACGGTTGGTATCCAGTCCCTGGCCTATCCAGCTTACTAACGTCGGGCCTTTTGTTTTGTAATTGTGGTGCAGGTAAGCCAGCAAACTCGGGCTTATATCAAAATGTGTGGATACAGATGCTATTTGCGAGGTGCGTTTCAGCATCGGCGAAAAAACGATCAGCGGCACATGGTAGCGGTCGATCTTATCACTCATTGGTATCTCGGGCATACGGTGGTCACCTGTGATCAGGAATATGGTGTTATTATAATCTGCCCTTTTGCTGTACGCTTTAAAAAATCCGCGCAAGGCATCATCAAGGTACATAATACTGGCATATTGCAACTTATAATTACGATGCTCGGCCTTTTGCGCATCATTAAAGCCCAACTGGGTCATACGCTGCTCAAACTGTGCTAAATATTTATCTTCTTCGTTTATGGCAAAGGGGTTATGGGTCGATACCGTTAACACCACGCTCAGTTGCGGTATAGTTGCTTTCTCGTCACGAGTAAGCAGATAATGCCTGAACAGTTCCTTGTCGTTATACCCCCACGAGAAACCATTTGGCGCAGGCAATCTCACATACCCTGCCGGGAACGACTTCTCATCATTTATTTCGTCGGTGGCGTTCTTTTGCAAAAAGCTTTGCATATTATCGAATTTCGAATCGCCGCCGTAGTAGAACGAAGTATGATAGCCATTGTATTTTAAAAGGCTCAATAAGGATAAGTGGGTCGGCATCTGATCGCCTAATCCCAGGAACCCATTTTTAGCAAATGGGAGTGAACCGAGGATGGATGGCAATACCGCGAAAGTACGTCCGCCTTCGCTTAAAAAGTTTTTCCAGTACAGGCTTTTCCCGGATAATGAATCAACAAACGGGGTGAAGTTTCCTAAATAACCACCCTCATTGGTAAATGCCCTGCCCAAACCTTCAACCAATATAATTACGATATTAGGTGGCGTTGGGTTACTTTTAAAAAATGGGGATAACACGTCGGCTACGCTGTCGCTATGTAAAAATGGGTAATGCTGTGGGTCGGTATATTTAAACCCAACTCCCTTGTTTTTACCTGCATCGCCGTAATCGCTGATGTAGCTATCGGCATAAATATCAACATCGTCCGGTCCGGGGAAAAAATGCTTGTAAGATGTAGTCCAAAAGTGATCGGATTTATTGATGATCAGATTGTTTGCAAAATCAGACTTGAAACTGGCCTGACCTATTAACGACTGCAAGCCGATAATAACGATCAAAAATGATACTACCGGTAAAGCAAAAGCTGCATACTTTCTTAGTTTTATCCGTGGAGCCAGGAACCATAAAGCAGCAACGGTGGCTGCAATGATCAGTATAAATGCAATAATATCAACAATACCAATGCCACCTGAAGCACCTATGGTTTGTTTAATGTCTTTTATAGAATAACCATAAAGATCGGCCCCTAATGGAACCAGCGAAGTTGTAAAATAGCTGGTAAGGCTGAGTTGTATAACGGCCAGTAAAACTATAAATACGGTATATACTATACGGGCAAACTTGCGTGAAAAAAAGTTAAGCACCACATAAATAACAAAAAGATAGATAAGGCATTTGGACCAGAAAAGCAGGTCGTTTAAAAACGACCAGCATAATACCGCCCCAAAGCTTGGTGGAAACTGGTGAACCACACCATTATAGATCAGCTCAAATATGCTTAACAGGAAAATGATGGCTAACCATACAATAGAAAGCCCTGCAAAAGTTACAGCGCCTTGTGTAAATTTTGATGATAAGCTTTTTTCCTTTGATTTCTTATTTTGCATTACAATAATTTTGTTACGGTTTTTTTCTCAGTGGCAAAACCCTGCCTGGTCATTTCGCCCCAGCCACCGTTATGTTTTCTTAAAAGATCAAAATTACCCCTGATAGACGACCAAACAACAAAGGGGTGGAATATGACGGGTTCAAGTATGGCAACCAACACCAGGCGTAAAATATCCTTTCGCTGCTTGTACTGGTTGTAGGTCAGTACTTCCATCAGGATGGCAAAAATGGAGTATAATACCCCTATACTCAGCACCCCAAGCATGATCATAAAAAGTGACCAGTTAATAGGGCCGCTTAAACAGTAAATTATTAAACCGATGGTTCCAAAAAATTCAATAATAGGAGCCATAAATTCAAAAAACAACCAGTATGGGTAACTCAGCATCCCTAATAAGCCATAGTTTGGGTTAAAGAACATCTTTTTGTGGATACGAAGCGTTTCTATAGTACCGCGTGCCCAACGGTTACGCTGCCTGCCTAAAATTTTAAATGTTGAAGGGGCTTCTGTCCAGCATAGAGGGTCGGGTATAAAACTGACCCGGTAAGGCTCGTCACGCTCTTCCATATAGCGCCTCATCCTTACTACCAGTTCCATATCCTCGCCCACGGTTTCGGAGTTATAACCGCCGCATTTGATCACAATATCCCTGTCAAACGCGCCAAACGCGCCCGAAATAAGCAATAAACCATTGAGACGGGTCCAGGCCATACGGCTCAATAAAAAAGCCCTAATGTACTCCAGCGTTTGCACCCTGGGCAAAAATTGTTTAGCCAGGTTTACTTTAACCAGGCGACCGCCTTCTATCTGGCAGCTATTGGCTATACGCACAACACCACCAGCTGCAATAACACGCTCGGTTGCATTCTCTAAAAAGGGCTTGGCAAGCTTTAAAAGTGCATCTTGTTCTAAAACGCAATCCACGTCAATACACACGTAGTAATTATTTTGGGCGATGTTAACACCAACATTAAGCGCATCGGCCTTGCCACCGTTCACTTTATCCACCACAATAAGCTTGCGGTAAACCGGGTTGCGGCTTTTATATACACCCCTTACAGGTTTAGTGGCTAACTGCGCGTTCACAAAAAAATCGATCCTATACAAGTCATAAGCATCGATCAATTTTTCAAGGGAATCATCCTTACTGCCATCATTAATAATGATCACTTCCAGGTTATTATAATGTAGTGACAGCAACGATCGCACGTTTTCGATGATGGTCGTGCCTTCATTATATGCCGGTGCCAGTACGCTTATGCTGGGTGCTTCTGTTGAAGATGCCAGTACGCGGTAATCAGTAAAGCTGTTTTTATTAAGATAGGTGCGCGTTTCGCTGATAGAGAAAGCACCTATGCAGACATAACAGACCAATAGTAATATCGAATACAGCAAAATGCCGTACGTAAATACGTGTAATATGAAGGTTTGCCAACTCATGCTGCCAATTCTCCTTTTATTTGCAATACCATTTCGTTTAAGGGATAACTTTTTGCTAAGGCATGGCCCTGAAGGGAAGCCAAACCACTTTTGCCGATTTTAGCCAGAGCACGTGCAGCGGTGAGCTTCATTTCGTGACTTTCATTGTCTAAAAGGCTCAGTAAAAAAAGAATATCTTTTTCTGACCCTATATTTTGCATCGCTTTGATCATGGCTAATTGATTTTTGAAATCCTCTTTCAAAAATCTCGATATAAGCTCGTCGGTTGTATCGTCTGTATAAATTTCACACAGGTAGTTAATAACCTCTAAACGCACATTCTGGTCAGCATGGTCAAGGCATAATAATATATCGTCGTGTAATTCAAACCGGTGGTAATTACGGGCAAGCTTTAATGCAAACACAACAACACTATTGTTTTCTGATCTGAGCCAGCCATCAATGCTGATATTCACAGGCGGTACATGAGCTAATTGCTGCAGTAGTTTTATTTGCTGCCAATCAGAGATCGGATACGTAATGATATCTAAAAACCTAAGCCCCTCAAATCCGTTAAACTGAACTATAGCGGTTTGCGCTTCCATACGCACCAGTTCAACCTGGTCATTGGTAAAAGCATATAACTGGTTCACATACTCGCTCATCTCCATCACAGTAAGTTCCTGTATGGCTTTTGCTTTAATGTGCCATAAACGGCTTTTTAAACTTTTCAAAGCATATTTATCGAGCCCTAATTGCTGATAAAGTTGTTTTAAATTATCTGAGGCAGTTCCTGTCATATTTTTTTTGGCAGACAGTATCTCTCCCGTTACAAATTTCCTGGAATGTTTATTATGCATCAGTTTTTTTGCCCTGGCTGTAGCTGCTATGGCTGCTTGTGCTTCGGTTTCGTCAATATCCTCTTCTTCCGCATCATAAAATACGGCCCTATGTATAAGCAAATCTGATATTAACCGCCATTTATCATGTTTTTTCTCATGTTTACTTTTAAAGTACATGTAAAAAAGCATATAGACCAGTAGGCTGATTATCAGGCCAGCAATGGAAAGCATTACTATAACCTGGTAATGAACCCTGGAAAAATACGCTACAGGTAAAAATTCGTTAAGGATCAAAAGTTTTGCTAAAAACATAGATAAATTACCATCAAAAGCTGGTTAGTATTTATTATTTAGTGATTGACAGGTCAAACCGATGTACACGCACAGATAATTCATTTGGGCTGAATGGCTTGGTGATGTAGTCGTCAGCGCCAAGCTGAAATGCTTCCAGCACTACGTTTTCCTGCCCCATTCCCGAAAGTATGATAACAGGCGTACCATGCGGATATTTCTTTTTTACCGCTCCAACCACCTCAAGCCCTGATAAATAAGGCATCATAATATCAGTTATTACCAGATCGGGCTTAAATTCTTCGAGTTTTGCCACAGCCTCGCGGCCATCATGTGTAACAACAATCTCATGCCCATCCTTCTTAAGACGGAATTCAAGCATCTTAAGCATCAATTGATCATCTTCGGCTACCAGGATCTTCATAATTTTTTAATTTAATGGTTATATATCTAAAAGCTATCATGCTAATAGTAATATCGTTTATACGTGTCGCGATTTGCAATAGTTCGGAAATACTAAACTTCGGTTAAGCTCACGCAACTAACTATGTTGGAGTAAGTTATTAGTAAGCGTAATTTGGAAAATACCCACTCGTGGTAAAGTGATGAAAATCACCTTGTTGGCTGATATAATAAATAGCAGGCGGGATAATTATAGGATTTAAAATGATCTGTTTACACTTTTTACTCAAACCCGCTAATAACTGACGAATAAGTAATAATTTTAGCGATTCAGGTTAATAAGAACCCGCTTAACAAGATTGTTACTGTAAGCGCTGTTGTTTTTTACCAATTTTGCAAAACCATCTGGTTGTTCTGAGGTATTAAGTTTGGATGTAATTATCTGATTATTAAAATATATGTTTATGAAATACCATTTAATGATGCCAGTTACCCGGTTTTAATATGGCGAGTGTTTTTTTCAATAAGAGTATGCCCCGCATTTTTTTACTTACAGGATGTTTATTTTTTATAGCATCTATTTCACAGGCTCAAAATAAGACGGCCAATAGTGTGGCCCCGCCTGTTACGGTTCCGGATACGGGCAAAAATACTTTGCTTATGCCGGTCACTGTGAAGGATACAGGTAAAAACGGCGCTGAATCATTAACCTTGCAGCAATGTATTGATTATGCAATTATACATCAGCCCGGTTTAAATGTATCGCTGATCAACGTAGATGTTGCTAAAACGACCAATGCCATAAATTTGGCAGGCGCGTTGCCCCAGGTAAGCGCATCCGGCGATTTGATACATTATCTGCAGCAATCCCAAAGTGGTGGTGCTGCTGTAAACTCAGGAACCGGTAGCACTACAAGTAGTAGCGGAGCAAAATCGTCATTTGCCAATACCTTTATTCCGGGTATAGCTGTTTCTCAAACGCTTTTCAACCCCAGTCTTTTATACGCTTACAAGAGTGCTCCCTTATATATAAAGCAAGCCCAGCAGGTAACCGACAGCACCAAAATATTTTTGGTAGCCTCAGTAAGTAAGTCGTTTTATAATTTATTGCTTACTCTTGAACAGATCAATGTTTTTAAAGAGGATACCGCGCGCCTTGGTAAAAGCCTGGTTGATGCTTACCACCAGTACAAAGGCGGTATTGTGGACGAAACGGATTATGAGGAAGCCAATATTACTTTAAACAATTCCAAAGCGCAGTTAAGGCAGGCTAATGAAAATGTGATACCGCAATATGCTGTTCTGAAAAAACTAATGGGATATCCTCCAGAGAAGCAATTCAATGTTGTTTTTGATACTTTGGAGATGATGAAAAGTATCCACGTTGATACGGCCCAGCAATTGCAATATGAAAAGCGTATTGAGTTCCAGCAGATCAAAAATAGCAGGAACCTGCAAGCAGAATTGGTAAAGTACTACAGTTATTCTTTTTTGCCAACAGTGTCGGCTTTTTACAACTACAACCTGGCATTTGAAAACAATAATTTCAATAATCTTTTAGGGACATCCTATCCAAGCCAGCTAATTGGCTTGTCATTCAACATCCCCATTTTCACAGGCTTCTCGCGGGTTAATAATTTGCACAAGGCAAAACTGCAGCAACAGATACTTGGCTGGAACGAGGCCGATCTGAAATCGCAGATATATTCAGAATATACACAGGCATTAGCCAATTATAAAGGCAATTATTACAATTTGCAGTTATTGCAAAAAAATGTTGCCATGGCGACCCGGGTTTATTTTGTAGTAACCCTGCAATATAAACAGGGTATAGTGCCCTACCTGAATGTGATCACAGCCGAATCAAATTTAATAACATCAGAAATAAGTTACCTGAATGCCTTGTTCCAGGTATTATCTAACAAGATAGACCTCCAAAAAGCAATGGGAAATATTTCTTATTAATGTATAAAAACAAACAGCCCTCAATGAATAGAGCATTATTAAATATCATTTTTATCAGCTGCCTTGCCCTGGGCGCTTGTAAAAAGAAACAGCCGCCACAGAACCCCGAGGTTCCCGTTAATTTGATGACGCTTAAGTCGCGAAAGGTTTTGTATTACGATAAATACCCAGCTACTACTCGTGCGCTTAACCAGGTAAACCTGCTGCCGCAGGTGTCGGGTGCAATTACCGGCGTATTTTTTCATGAAGGCGGTAGAGTAGAAAAAGGCCAGAAACTCTATGAAATTGACCAGCGTCTTTACCAGGCTTCCTATGATCAGGCCGTTGCTAACTTAAGGGTATCAGAAAGCGGTCTTACTCAGGCTCAACAAGATGCTGACCGTTATGCTTATCTGAATAAATATAACGCCGTGGCCAAACAATTATATGACCACGCCCTAATAACGCTGGAGCAGGCAAAAAATACGGTTAAAGCATCAGAACAAGCCGTAAAAACAGCAAAAACCAATTTAACTTACGCCACTGTATATGCACCATTTACCGGTACTATAGGTATTAGCCAGGTGCGTTTGGGTGAAGTAGTAGCGCCGGGAACAACCACACTCGACTCACTTTCATCAGATAGCCCCATGGCAGTAGAATTTATCATCAACGAAAAAAACCTGCCTCTTTTTGAAAAGCTGCAGCACAAAAAAGTACAGGTAGATTCCCTTTTTACACTTTTGATGCCTGACAATTCACTTTATCCCCATTTGGGTGAATTAGCCATAATTGACAGGGCTGTCGACCCGCAAACGGGCTCTATAAGGGTGAGGTTGGTTTTTGACAATCCCGACTATAGTTTAAAGGCCGGAATGAGTTGCGTGGTACGCGTACACAACCAGGATGCAGGACCGCAGTTGGTGGTGCCGAATAAAGCTGTTGTTGAACAAATGGGTGAATATTTTTTGTATGTGGCAAAAGACACGGTAATAAAAGTGAGCCCTGACAGCCTGAAAAAAATGGATAAAAAAGCCGCCGCTGATGCCAACAAGTCGAAACTGATCGCCGTGCAAAAAAAGGTGCAAACCGGGCAGGTAATCGGGGCTGATATCATTATAAAAAGCGGTATAAAAGCTGGCGACCGCATAATTATCGACGGTTTACAATCATTGCACGATGGCGTCCGCATTACTACCGCAAACAAAGTAGGTCCGGGTGGCGGCAAAGGGGGACGCGGCGGTTGAGGTCGATAAATTAACCCTGCATTTTCCCTACATTTTTATAAGAATGAATAAAGTATGATTGCTAATACCTTTATCAAGCGGCCCGTAACTGCAATAGTTATTTCTATTGTACTGGTAATTACCGGAACAGTCTGTATTTTGCTGCTGCCTATTGATCAATACCCTGATATTACTCCGCCTGTAGTGCAGGTGAACGGACAGTTTATCGGCGCCGACGCTCAAACTGTTGAACAAACCGTCGCCACGCCTATAGAAGAACAGGTAAACGGTTCGCCGGGCATGGAATACATGCAGAGCAACAGCACCAACAACGGTGCCATGCAGCTTAACGTAACTTTCAAAATAGGCACCAACATCGATGTTGCCGCGCTCGACGTACAAAATCGTGTGAGCATTGCCACGCCCCTTTTGCCTGCTGCGGCAAGCCGCTTGGGTCTTACGGTACGTGCGGTTAACCCCAGCATGCTGATGATGGTGGCTATATATGCTCCAAATGATACCCACAATATAACGTTCCTTGATAACTACACTAATATATTTGTCCAGGATGCGCTGCTGCGTGTGCCGGGAGTAGGCACAATCAGTCGTTTTACCGATGATTTTAGTATGCGCGTTTGGATGAACCCGCAAAAAAATGGCCGCTCATAATATTGAGCCGCAGGACATTATTACTGCCTTAACGGCCCAAAACGTACAGGTTGCTGCAGGTACGGCAGGCGTGCCGCCGCAAGCACCTACGCAAACCTATGAGCTGGGTATTTTGGTAAATGGTCGCTTGAGTAAAGTTTCAGAGTTTCAAAACATCATTGTAAAAAATAATCCCCAAACCGGCGAACTGGTTTACCTGAAGGATGTTGCCCGTATAGAATTGGGCAAATTTACTTTTTCGAGCAACTCATTTGTCGACGGGCACCGAGCATCTTATCTGCAGATATACCAGGCGCCGGGAAGTAATGCGCTTCAAACCGCCAACGGCGTATATGCTGAGTTAGCAAAATTGAAACAAACCTTTCCTACGGACGTAGCCTACAGTGTTCCGTTTGAATCGGTAACTGTGGTAAAAGTCTCGATGACGGATGTTGTAAAGACCTTGTTAATGACCCTTGGCCTTGTAGCTATTGTAGTGTTCCTGTTCCTTCAAACTTTCAGATCTACTTTAATTCCTATTCTGGCTATCCCGGTATCCATTTTTGGCACCTTCTGCTTTTTTATCCCACTTGGATTTACCATCAATACCCTAACCATGTTTGGCTTTGTGCTGGCTATTGGTATCGTAGTAGATGATGCTATCATCGTGGTGGAGGCGGTTCAGCATTATATCGACCATGATAAAATGACGGCTAAAGAGGCTACATACCAGGCTATGAAAGATATTTCGGCGCCCGTTATTGCTATTGCGCTCATCCTTGCGGCGGTATTCGTTCCTGTTGGGTTCATACCGGGTATTGTCGGACGATTGTACCAGCAGTTTGCCATAACTATTGCGATATCAGTGATTATTTCGGCGTTTATAGCATTGTCGTTAACACCTGCGCTTTGTACTTTACTTTTAAAGCCGACCGATGAATCAAAAAAGCATAAAGGTCTTACAGGATTGTTCACCAAGTTTAATGCCTGGTTTGACCGGGTGACCGCAAAATACACTGAAGGCGTAAGGCGTAGCATCAAAGGCGCCAGATATATTGTTATCTTACTGGTTTGTGTTTGCATAGGCACTTACTTCCTGTTTCAAGCAAAGCCGACCGGTTTCATTCCATCAGAAGACGACGGTAACCTTTACGTAACCTACCAGTTACCCCCTGCATCTTCTACTGCGGCTTCTGTTGATATCATGGCCAAACTGATGAAAGTGGTTGCTTCCACCCCCGGCGTGGGCCATTATGCAGCACTGTCAGGTCTGAACGTTGTGACCAATGCCAGCAATTCCAACAATGGCACCATCTATATCCAGCTAAAACCATGGGAAGATCGTTCGACCACCGAGCAGCAGGTACCGGGTATTATCGGTGTAATGCAAAAGCGTATCCGCGATGCCGGCGTCACTAATGCCAGCGTTGAAGTAATACAACCCTCACCACTTCCCGGTGTAGGCTCAACTGTAGGTTTCAGTATGCAGATAGAGCAGCGGAGTACCAATGATAACCTGCAGGATTTTGAGCGGGTGGTGAACCGCTTTGTCGATTCGGCCAATAAAAATCCGGCAATTACAAAAGCATTTTCGTTTTATAGTGCACATACGCCAAATGAAAGCCTTACCGTTGACCGGGAAAAGTGCGAAAAACTGGGGGTGAGTGTATCGGATGTATTTACCACTATCCAGGCTTTTATGGGTAGCTTGTACATCAACGACTTTACAACTTACAACCGTACCTTCCACGTAGTGGTACAGGCGGATACTGCCTACAGAGCATTGATAACAGACATGAATAAATATTATGTACGTAACTCAATCGGTAAAATGGTGCCGCTTGGTACGGTTATCAGCTTTAAACCTGTAGAAGCTGCTCCACTTATTTCGCACTTTAATATTTTCCGCTCCGCGGAAATAGACGGCTCATCCCCGCCTGGCGTCAGCTCGACCGATGCCATAACAGCGTTACAGGGATTAGCCACCAAGATGCTGCCCCAGGGATATACCTATGAGTTTTCCGGTTTAAGCTACGAGGAATTGAAAGCGGGGTCAGTTACCCTGTATATATTTGCGTTCTCCATCACCTTTGTGTTCCTATTTTTGGCGGCCCTTTACGAAAGCTGGTCGGTGCCGTTTTCTGTACTGCTTGCGGTGCCGATAGGCGCGTTTGGGGCTATCCTTGCATTAGAGCTGGTACCTTCGCTTACGGATAACGTTTACGCCCAGATTGGTTTGATCACACTGATCGGGTTGGCCGCTAAAAACGCCATCCTTATCGTGGAATTTGCCAAGGTGCGCGTGGACCGCGGCGAGGACCTGCTCGCATCTACGCTTGAAGCCGTAAGCCTTCGTCTGCGCCCTATCATCATGACATCTATGGCCTTTATCCTGGGTGTGCTGCCGCTGGTGTTTGCAAGTGGCGCTGGCGCTGTAGCCCGGCGTACAATAGGTATGACGGTGCTGGGCGGTATGTTTGCTGCATCTTCTATAGCCATCTTCGTGGTACCAGTACTGTTTGTGATCATCACCCGCTGGGCCTACGGTAAGGAGAAACTTGAGTATCTGAAGGCACATCACAAGGAACTGATGGAAAAGGCAAAAAAAGTTGAGGCTCAAAATATTGACGCCGAACTGGAATTTGAGTTACAAAAGTCACGCGACCTGCATAATACAAAAGAAGTATGATTGCCAATACTTTTATAAAACGGCCGGTAACCGCTATCGTCATTTCTCTTGTTTTGATGATATCCGGGGTGATATGCGTTTTCAACCTGGCTGTTGACCAATATCCTAATATTTCACCTCCCAGTGTAGGCGTTAACGCCAGCTATACCGGCGCCGATGCTGAAACAGTAGAGCAAACAACAGCTATACCCATTGAGGAACAGGTAAACGGTACGCCGGGTATGGAATACATGCAAAGCAGCAGCAGCAATAGCGGCGGCATGAACCTGCGCGTAACCTTTGACGTAGGAACTAACCCGCAGATTGCCGCTCTTAACGTGCAAAACCGCGTGGGTATTGCCGCTCCCCTATTGCCTTCCGTTGTAAGTAAACTCGGCGCAACCGTGCGTGCCAGCAACCCCGACCAATTAATGCTGGTAGCTATTTACTCGCCCAAAAAGACACATAACATTACGTTCCTCGATAACTATACCAATACATTTATTGAAGATGCAATTTTACGCGTGCCGGGCGTGGGCGATGTGCAAGCGCGTACCGACCAATTCGCCATGCGGATATGGCTTAATCCCGATAAAATGGCATCCTATAATTTAATGCCATCCGATGTAACGAGTGCGCTTAGCGGCCAGAATGTTTATGTTGCTGCCGGAGCGGTAGGTGCGCCGCCACAAGACTCTAAACAAGCCTTTGAAACCGGGATAATAGTGAACAGTATGCTCAATAAACCAGAGCAATACGAGAAGCTGATCGTTAAAAACGTCCCCGGGACGGATAAAATGATTTATTTGAAAGACATAGGCCGCGTCGAACTGGCTAAGTTCACTTATTCGGGCGGTTCATTTGTGGATGGCAATCGTTGCTCGCTGCTGATGATATTTCAATCACCCGGTAGCAATGCGCTCCAAACCGCTGATAATGTTTATGCAAAACTCGCCGATTTGAAAAAATCGTTCCCGCCGGATGTTCAATATGTAGTCCCCTTCGAATCTGTTACCATCATCCAGGTGTCAATGCACGAGGTGATCGGCACATTGATAAAGGCGCTGGCACTGGTAGCTTTGGTTGTTTTTCTGTTCCTGCAAAACTGGCGCTCAACTATCATCCCAATATTGGCTATTCCGGTATCCATTTTGTCAACCTTTTGTTTTTTTATCCCATTAGGCTTTACCATCAATACGCTCACCATGTTTGGATTTGTACTCGCAATAGGGATTGTGGTTGACGACGCCATCATTGTGGTAGAAGCTGTGCAGCATTATATTGATGAGCAGGGCATGTCGCCAAAAGAGGCGACTTACGAAGCCATGAAGGAAATATCAGCCCCGGTGATTGCCATTGCGCTTATTTTGGCCTCTGTATTCGTTCCGGTGGGCTTTATTCCGGGTATTGTTGGTCGGCTTTATCAGCAATTTGCTATCACCATAGCCATATCGGTTATTTTTTCGGCCTTTATCGCGCTTTCACTAACTCCGGCCCTTTGTACGCTTTTGCTAAAACCTGCACACCATAATGCCGGAAAGCAAAACTGGCTCGACAAGTTTTTCAACTGGTTTAACAAAGGCTTCGACTGGCTTAACGAAAAATACTCAGCCGGTGTAAGACGCAGTATTAAAAATGCTGCAATGATGGTAACGGTGCTGGTAATTATATGCGTTGCGGCCATTATGCTGTTCAGAAGCAAGCCATCGGGTTTTGTGCCTTCGGAAGACGGGGGGCGATTATTTGTAACCTACACCATGCCCGATGCTTCCTCTACAACAGCCTCTAACGCTGTGCTTGCAAAACTGATGAAGATCGTCGGGTCAACACCAGGCATAATGCATTTTGTGGGCTCATCGGGTTTTAATATACTCGGCGGCGGCGGGAATAACAGCGGTACAATGTTTTGCATGTTAACACCCTGGGACCAGCGGACTACCCCGGAAACCAAGGTGCAGGGCATAATGGATAATATTAAAAAGCGGGTGGCCAAAGCAGGTATAAAAAATGCTACTGTAGTAGCCATTCAGCCTCCACCAATAAGAGGTATCGGGATTGCAGCAGGTTTTTCAATGCAAATTGAACAAGGTAACTCCACGGACGACATTCACGCGTTTGAAAAAAATGTTCAAAAATTTGTTGCCATCGCCAAAAAGAATCCAGCTACTTCAACTGCTTTCAGCTCATTTACGGCACACACACCAAGTTTTACGGTAACGGTTGACCGCGAAAAATGCGAGAAGTTGGGCGTTAATATCTCCGATGTATTTTCCACCATGCAGGCCTTCATGGGCTCCTTGTTTGTAAACAATTTTACATTATATAACCGTACTTATCATGCCGTTATTGAAGCTGATACCGCTTATCGCGCGCTGATCACTAACATCAACAAATATTACGTGCGCAACCAGAAAGGGAAAATGCTGCCATTGAGCACTTTGGTGAGCTATAAGGCCGATGCGACCGCAACTTCCATATCGCACTTTAACATTTTCCGGTCGGCTGAAGTGGACGGCTCTATTCCTGCGGGATACAGCAGCGGCCAATCATTGGATGCTCTTAGGTCAATAGCTGCCACAGCACTCCCGCGCGGTTATACCTATGAATTTTCTGGACTTAGCTACGAGGAAATTAAGGCGGGTAGTATTACTATCTATATTTTCCTGTTTTCCATCATTTTTGTTTTCCTTTTCCTGGCTGCTTTGTACGAAAGCTGGTCGGTGCCTTTTTCAGTGTTGCTGGCAGTGCCTATCAGCGCCTTTGGGGCGATAGTCGCTTTGTGGATGGCGCCAACCATCACCAATAATGTTTATGCTCAAATCGGCCTGATCACTCTTATCGGTCTATCTGCCAAAAACGCCATCCTGATTGTTGAATTCGCCAAGTTGCGCGTCGATCGTGGCGAGCCGCTGCTTCAGTCGACCATCGAAGCGGTGCGCCTGCGTTTCAGGCCGATCATTATGACGTCCATGTCCTTCATCTTTGGCGTTCTTCCGCTCGTATTCGCTACCGGTGCAGGCGCCGAATCCCGGAACACCATCGGTATAGCCGTTTTAGGCGGCATGATCGCCTCATCAACCATCTCCATATTTATTGTACCGGTGCTATTTGTGCTGTTCACCCGTTTTTCTTATGGTAAAAAACAACTGAACTGGTTAAAAGCGCACCACGAAGAACTGATGGAAAAAGCCAAAAGAGTAGAAGAGCAGAATATCGACCCCGAACTGGAGTATGACATAGCCCAGGCCCATGCAGAAAATAAAGCGAGCCGGGCTGCACATGGGAAGAATTAGGCTATTGCCTACGCAAAAGGTAAATTCTTAAGCGTAGTTAATGTTGTCAAATATGTCCTTCATTACCGGTTTGGAAATAAATGTGGTAACAAAAGGGTACAATTTGGAGCGGTCCACATCCCGTTGGTCAACAGATGACGAAACAACATAGATATGAATGGTCTTTTTTAATTGTTTGTAGATATTCTGGAACCCGTTCAAAAAATCCCAGCCACTGAAAAGCGGCATATACAGGTCAATAAAAATATAATCGGGTAGCGATTGTGACTCTGATTGTTTCTCTTCCAGATAATCGAGCACGATCTCGCCATCGAAAGAATAAGTCGCCTGGTTAGACAACTCGGTATTTTTAAGGGTCATCTGAACTATTTTGTGAAAAATAGGTTCGTCATCTATCAATATTAGTTTGCTCATGATCAAATGGTTTAGGTAGCATTTATATTAGAAAGAACAGTTTTGTGAATGCACGGAACGTAATTGTGATATGATGGCGTTCCATTACCTAATCTTTTTAATAATATAATGCTAATATAACTTATTAATCAACAACTCGTTAGCTTAAATATTAAATATTTATCAACACATCTTCAATATTTGTTTGAGCGCCATAAAATGCGTTACAAATAAGCATTTGCAATACTGCAAGTTATAGCTGTTATTTAATACGAAAAAAGCAAAATTAAAAGGAGAGAGTCATACACCTCTACGTTGTAACATTTGTGTTACAATACTATATCAGATATTAAAATAAGTACTTAACCAGCCATCAAGGTCCTATCATTTTCATGTTCTCCGCATCCTGATGGATGATTTTGTTTTGAAAATAACTTTTGTTACAAGCCAGTATCTACTTTTTCCCTGCCACATTCTCCTCGAGGATATGCGTCATCATGGGGCGGTAGAAATCCCAGAAAAAGCTTTTGCGCTCTGCGGGGTCGTCACTATCATAAAGCATCCATTTAAAGAAACTTACCCCTTTAAAGTAAGAGGTGCCCATCCCAATGGGGTTATCACAAAAATCACCTGAAAAGTAGTAGAACTGGTAATCTTTACCCTTATGCATAATGATAGCAGGGAAGGTGGATGGTATATTATATTTTTTCAGTTCGGCCGCACCATTAGCATTAAGGCTTATATCAAAGCGCGATATGGCATGATTTACTGACAGGTCGGGCGTTATCACGTCAAACCAGAAAGGATATTTCATTCTTTCAGGAAGCGACAGGTTCTTTTGCCCATAACCTAATGTAATAATATGCGGCACAGGGTCGGTTAAATGTGTACTGTCTTCCAGCACAACAACCTGATCGTCAAGACTTACAAACGCTAGTCCAGCTTTATGAAAGGGCCATTTGCGGTTATGGTCTCTTTTGTAATCATTGATAAGCCACCTGGGCAGCTCTTTGTTTCTAACGGTATCAAAGCTATCAAAATAGCGTGCTGTCCAACCGGTCCAGTGCATGCCGAAAAGTTTCTCAAACTTGTTGCGGTTATCTGCATTGGTAGGTGAGCCGATAGTATTAAATTCAGCGATGATCAGCTTGTGCTTTGCTTTCATATCCTGCAAAAGCTCAACATCCTGGGCGCTCATCCCCCCGTATAAAATACCCGATCGTTCGTTAATGTTCTTCTGGTTATCATACCATTCATTCTTATAAATACCGTAGGTATCTGTAAAATACACCGCATCAGCGTCAGTGCTCAACTGTTTCAATTGGTCGGATGAAAACCTTTCCAACCCTTTTATCCTGAATTTTTCATTCTTTTGAGGGAAGAAACCATAATAATCGTTGCCAATGCGGTAACGTTCAGTACTTGTTTTGGTGAAACGGTGATTGTTTAGCACCCAGGTAAGCGATATGTGTTCCTGCCCGTCCTGATCGAGTACGGTTTTATCAATTATAGCAACTACAAGCTTTGTTTTTGGGGTAAAATACCAGGCTGCCCACATCCACAAAGGAAATAGCATAATGAAAGGAAATACGTATAGTAATAATATTTTCTTATTCATTTGATTAAAATCTTCTTAAATAACCTACACCTATATCTAACTGGTTGCCCCGCGTGTTAAATTGATATTCCTGGTTATCAAGGCTTGCGGTAATAAAAAATAGATTATAGCGCTTAATAGAATGATAAAAAGCCGCAGAGATATTATCTGATGTAAGCTTATAATTGTTGCCCCCATTAAGCAGGATAATATTACGCGGATCATCCGGCGAAATACCCGTACCTACGCCTAATGATAAATAATCATCAGCGCCACCGGTATAATACCGTACATGCAGGGTATATGACTGCGAAATAGAACTGTTTGAAGGAGTTAGATAAGTACGGAAATTAAACCAGAAATCCCCAAGATACTTCCCAACTGACGCTGTATAGATCCAGGTATCGCCGGTAAAATGAAGATATCTGAAACCCGCTTCAGCTTCAAAGCTTGCCGGCAAATTAGCATATAATGAAAAACCCGACCTATATTTAGGAAACACGCCCACATTACCGGAGTACCCTCCGCTTACATAAGCATAAAATGTTTTTGAAATATGCGGATAAGCGTCCACCCCGTACTGCACGCCGTTTGAATTAAAGCGGTTAGCATAATTGATGAGGCCAATAACCGAGCCTATGCCGGTTTGCCTGCTATATTCTAAACTGGCCAGCTGCCAGGGGGCGCTAAACTCCTTATCGAAATAAATGTAGTCATAGGTTACCCCTATCTTATTTTTTGTCGAATTATCCTTTACCCTATCAGCCAACGCCCGCGCGGCCGAATTAGTTGGATCGGCTTTTATCAACGTATCAAGCGTGTTGTTTGCTTCTGCGTATCGTTTAAGGTCATTCAATGCTTTAGCCTTTAACAATAACAGGTCTTTTGATTGTGGGTGATATTTTAAACCGTCCTGCGCATATTGTAATGCTTTTGGTGAATTATTATTCCAATATTCCAGGCTACCGTAAGCAAAAGAGGCATCCTCATTATCGGGGTGTTTACTTAATACCCGGTTAAATTCGGTACGTGCGCTATCTGTTTTATCCGTCCATGTATAAAGGCGGCCTAAAAACACACGGATATCAGAGTAATCAGGGCTTCTTACCAGCGCCTGTTTACTCAAACTGATCGCTTTAGGGTAATCTTTCTGATCAAAAGCAGCTTTACGGGCCTGTTGAAAAAGCTCATCAGACGAGGCTCCTGTTTGAGCAGAAGACACTTTAAAGGAAACGATCAGCAGAAAAAGAAAGATATATTGTTTATAATTCATACGATACACAACGCCGGCATAAGTTTATACTGTCGTTGTACGATAAGAACCTGAAGTAAGTTCTATTAGTAGCTAATTAATACCCATTTAAATGGAAAGAATAAAGTGCACAAAACAAAAAAGCCCTGGCTATCGTCAGAGCTTTCTATTTTCTGGTGTCGGGGTGACAGGACAATTTCCGAATCACTTTTGCAGTATTTGAAAAAGCTGGCGGGTTAATGCATATTATTGTTTGCCGCGCGACATAGCGTCAAGCTGATCTTTTGATATCTTATCAAAATCGGGCGCTATGCAAAAAGTGCCTGCGGGAGCCTTTTGGTCAGAAACGCCAGTTACTGTATTATCGGCAGTTACCCATGCACCATCCGGTCCTTTCTGGAATGATGTATATTGTATAGGAACGCCTCCAATAGATGCATAATATTTCTCTATAACTGCGGAGGGTAATGATATGTCATTGGTTATCCAGATAGCATAAGTTTTTTGAGTCTTAGTATCTAATGCCACTACTTTTTTGCAGTTAAAACCAGATATCTGTTTTGTTTCGGTTGATGGGGCAAATGTAAATGTAGGGAAACCGCTTAAAACCTGGTCAATTTCATCAGGTGTATAAATCGCGGCTTTTTTTATCTTGAAAGCAGATACGTCAGCCACTACAGCAAAAAATTTGTAGTTAGCATCTGCTAAAAGCTTAATATTTGCCGGACCAGCAGAAAACATTGTAGCAGTGGAATCACTTCTGAAGTATTCCTTCAATTCAATAACCTGGCCGCTTCCACTTGTTTTGATGGTTACCAGGCCTTCTGTATAGCTTTTTTGCGCACTGGCGCTCAAAATGGTTGCTGATAAGGCAATGCCAAGAGCAACACTCAAAAATTTGATTTTCATAATCTATTTTTTTGTTATATACAATTTAGAGATTAATTGATAAGGTAAAATGCAAACTGCTCCGAAGGAGCGCCTTTGGCACAAACTCCTAACTGCTAACTGGAACCGGCGCATATTTATTGACCACTTTGCCATGCTTGAAAGCCGTTGAGCTCACCAGTTCCAGCACCTTTCTCTCCTTAAAAATGGAAAGTCCACTACCGATCGCGATTGGGTTCACGACAAAGTAATATTCATCTATGAGGTTGAGGCTGACGAGAGAGCTGACAAAATCGGCGCCGCCGTAAACAAGGATGTCTTTGCCCGGTTGGTTTTTGAGGGACTGCACCACAGTAGCCAGGTCGCCGTTTTCCACTTCGAGGTTGCGGCCGGGGAGGGTTGTTTCGCTGCTGCTAAAGGCGATCTTGCGATGATCGGCTATCAGCTGCGCCAAAGGGTGCCAGGGGTTGTCGGGCTGGTTATCAGCCACGTTTTCCCAGTACGTGCAGAATGTAGAAGCAGCCAGTTTGCGGCCTATCAGAAAGGTATCGCAGCTGGCGGCAAGCTCGACGCCGAATCCGACAATCTGTTGTAAACCCTCCGGGTCCTGCTTGCCGGATATGAATACCCAGTCCTGTTCGCCGTTCGGGCCTGCTACGAAGCCGTCGACGGTGATTTGCATTTGTAGTTTTAATTTTCTCATAGTATTGATTTTTAAAAATGATTGTATTATCCTAACAACTCTTCCAGTTGGTTGAGGCCCATGGTAAAGCCGCCTTCGAAACCCATTTCCACTAACATTTTAAAGTCAGCTTCTTCGTCAAAACTAAGGTCGACCACTACTTTGGTTTTATCGCCCACGGCTATAAATTTGTTATCCCAGTGCCCTACCGGCGCACCTGGCGCTGCGTTGCCATTCTCATCGGAGAATATAGCATCTGCTGCAAACCTGCTTCCCTGCTCAATAGCGGTAAACTTTACACAGCTCCAGTGCTTCTGGCCTTCCGGGCCTTCCATGTAATACAGCCAGGCGCCGCCTACTGTAAAATCCATCGATTTGGTTTTGGCTACCCAGGGTTTCGGGCCCCACCATTTTTCAAGTTGATCAGGGTCTGTCCAGGCTTTCCATACTGTTTCAATTGGCGCGTTAAATTCACGTACTACGTGAATTTTTTTAGTAGAAACATCTTTTTCGAACACAAAATTGTTTGTCATGATTGTTTAGTTTTATATGTCATTTATTGTACCTAGCTCTGCACCAACACCTCATCCAATTGGTTCAGACTCATGCTGGTGCCCTCTTTAAAGCCCATTTCGACGAACATTTTAATGGTGGATTCCTCCTCAAACGTGATCACCATATTCACCTTCGTCCTATTACCGTCAATGGATGAGAATTTAGTATCCCGGTATGATTTTGGCCCGGCAGTAACCGGATTACCATCCCCATCACAAAACAAACCCATCGATGAAAAAGCGCTGCCATTTTCTATTGCAGTAAATTTAGCATACACCCATTGTTTCTGCCCTTCGGGGCTAACCATGGCATACAGCCATACTCCGCCAACGGTAAAATCCATAATTTTGGTTTCGGCCTTCCAGGGTTTCGGCCCCACCCATTTATCAAGCAGGTCAGGCTCTGTCCAGGCTCTCCATACTTTTTCAATTGGTGCGTTAAATTCGCGTGCCACATGAATTTTTTTTGCGGCCAGGTCTGGTTCGAACACAAAATTGTTTGTCATGATTGTTTAGTTTTATATATCATTTAATAGGTTATCTAACTGATCAAAGCGGGTCTCCCACATCTTGCGGAAGGCTTCCATCCAACGGTCTATCTCTTTCATTTTATCAATATTTAGCTGATAATAAATTTCCCGCCCGCGTTGATCCTGGTCAACAGCGCCGCATTCGGTCAGTATCTGTATGTGTTTTGATACTGCCTGCCTGCTGCTGCCGAAATGCCCGGCAATGGCATTGGGCGTCATGGCGCCTACTGTAAGCAGCATGAGTATGGCCCTGCGGGTAGGGTCGGCTATGGCCTGGTAAATATCACGTCTAATGTCCATCTGCAACTATTTGATTGCAAATATATATGCAACTATTTGATTGCGCAAATTTTTTTGAAAATATTTTTAAAAAAATCCAACTGCTGAATTTGAAGAATATCCAGATAATAGAAAATTAGTTGACAAATACCCTTTGAGGGTCAGAGTGGCAGGATTTGAAAAAGCTGGCTGGTCAGACCGATGTCTGATTGGAAATCCATAACTCAAACTAAATACCAATGAAACAACTACCGCTTAAATGACTTGTTCCTATTTATTCAGCCTTTAACCTCTCTTCTACCTTTTTCTTCAGGTCCCGCAATGCTTTAGTCCTGTTCTTTTTTAACGGCTCTACTATGTCCGCCGGAGCGCCCGCCGGATTGTATTTTTCAGCCCAAAGGGTGATCTCCATCAGTACCGGGATTAATTCAATCGCTTTTTCAGTTGGGCGGTATAAGAATCTGGACTTGTTTGTTGGTGCCGTGTGCTTGGTAACGAAACCATCCCGCAGCAACATGTTGAGCCTGTCTGTTAAAATATTTGTAGCAATCTTTTCGTCCGAACATAAAAACTCACTAAAGGAATCTTTACCATACAAAAGTAAATCTCTGATAATCAACATTGTCCACCTATCACCAAATATATCCAGGGTATAACCAATCGGACAATCCGACCTGCTGTTTATTGTCTTCATAAAAAATAAAAAAATAGTTATTGCAATTTGCAATAACTTTATACATTTGTACTTGCAACTTGCAAGTACAAATGTAACAAAATAATTTATTTCGAAAACCAATTCCATGAAAGCAATTCAGTTAAAAGCATACGGCCAGCCAACAGAGAATGTAGGTGTCGTAGAAATTAATGACATCGATACCATTAATAATGATGAAGTTATTATTGAGGTTTTGTACAGTCCTGTGAATCCGAGTGATTTATTATTGATGCAGGGTACTTATCCCAGGCAACCCAAATTACCTTCTGTAATCGGACAAGAGGGTGTAGGCAGGGTGGCCTCGGTTGGGGTTTCTGTTACAAACGTTAAACCAGGTGATATAGTTACCATTCCATTTGGCACATTTGCCTGGAGTGAAAAGGTTGTGGCTAAAGCCGCAGAGCTGGTTGTGCTGCCGCCAAATGTCGATCTGCAACAGGCGGCTATGCTTTCCATAAACCCGCCCACAGCTGTGCTGCTGCTGGAAGAATTCGTTTCGTTAAATTCAGGTGATTGGGTAGTATTCAATGCAGCCAATGCTTCTGTAAGCCATACGATCATCGCGGTCGCAAAATCAAAAGGTATAAAAACGTTAGGAATAGTCAGGAGAAAAGAAGCTGTTGATGTGGCGCTGAAAGCAGGTGCTGACGTTGTTTTAGTTGATGATGAAAACGTTGTTGCTGCAGCGAAGAAAGCTACTAATAATGCAGAAATAAAACTGGGGCTTGACGCTGTTGGCGGTAAAGCAACCAATTCCATCGCCGAAATTCTTGGCAATGGTGGCTGCCTGGTTTGTTATGCTATGATGAGTGGGGAACCTATTAATGTTAGCCAAATCGGTCTCATTTTTAGACGGATACAAATCCACGGGTTCTTTATGTATTTACCTGATTACGTCCCTAAGTTAAAAAATGCGATACTCCAATCGGTGCAACTGCTGGAACAGGGAAAATTAAACGTTCCGGTTGCGAAAATATACCCGCCGGACAGAGTGAAAGAAGCGATACAGCATACGATAGATGGTGGCAAGGTTTTATTACAATTTAATTCTTAAAATATGAAAGCGTTAACATTTTTAAAAATCTTCACGGCTTTGAACGTAGTCATTGCCACGGGCTTTGCGGTAGCAGGGATAGTAAGCCCTCATTTACTATTGGCAGCCAACGCAACTACCGATAAAGCGATAACCATCTTTGCCTTATACGCTGGTGCGAGAGGTATTCCAATAGCAACATTAACCATTATGTCCGTATTCCGCAGGCATTGGAATGCTTTCATTACCCTTGCGGTAGTTGCTGGCCTAATACAATTTTCAGATGGCTTTATTGGCATTTATGAACAAGACCTATCTAAAACAGTTGGTCCATTTATCATCGCAGCGATTCAGTTTGCCGCAATTTACCTGGCGGTTAGCAACAATAATAAAATTAACGATCGAATAAATAAAGAAAATATCGCCTAATAAAAAGCCTCCGAAATTCCATCTAAAGGCATTTAAAAATTCAAATTTTCTAATTATGGAAAACAAAGTATGGATGATCACCGGGTGTTCATCCGGGTTCGGAAGAGAAATTGCGAAAGCGGCAATTAGCGCCGGGTTTGCTGTAGTTGTAACAGCGAGGGACATTAACAGCGTAGCTGAATTTCAGGCACTTAAAAATCAACTGGTTTTGGTGGCCGAATTAGATGTTGTAAACCAGGATTCCGTTTCAGCCGCAGTGGAGAAAACCATCTCCAGGTTTGGAAAAATAGACGTTCTGGTAAATAATGCCGGATATGGTTATTATGAGATCTTTGAGGAACTGGATATCAATGAATTCAAGAAAGAGATGGACGTAAACCTATATGGGGTTCTGAGAGCTTGCCAGGCAGTCCTTCCTCAGATGCGCAAGCAACGATCCGGGCATATCATAAATATATCTTCGATAGGTGGTTCAGTGGGGACGGCGGGAAGAAGTGCTTACAGTGCAAGCAAATTCGCCTTGAACGGGTTGTCGGAGTGCCTGGCCAAAGAGGTCAGCCCCTTCGGCATTAAGATAACTATACTCGAGCCGGGGCAGTTCCGGACGGATTTCTTTAATAAAGGAAAAACTCAAATAAAAGAAAGCGATAAACCTGATTATAAACAACTTGTCGACGATCTTAACCAGCAATTCACCGCGGTCAACGGCAGTCAGAAGGGTAGCCCGGAACTCGCAGCAAATGCTATAATTCAATTGAGCCGGAGTTCGGCACCACCACTGTGTGTCCCTCTCGGGGCGGATGCCGTTTCCTGGACCACTGACAGGCTGAAACTGGCTAATGAAGAATTAGAATCGTGGAAACAATGGGCAATAAATACAGCCTTTGATGAGACGCAGGACCCGAAATAATAAACCGGCAAGATTAGCTACGCTGATCCTGCAGTGGGGAATACACCGAAAAACAAAAAAGCCCTGACTTTCGTCAGGGCTTTCTATTTTCCGGTGTCGGGATGGCAGGATTCGAACCTGCGGCCTCCACATCCCAAATGTGGCGCGATACCGGGCTACGCTACATCCCGATTGGGGATTGCAAAAGTAAGATTTTAAATTGTTGTTACAAATCTTTTTAAAAAGAACTTTCTACGCTCCTTACAACTCGTTCATTAACAAAATTTTGATATCGAAAAAATTAAAATTTATAGCAGTTTTTATCATTTAAACCTATTTAAATACTTTTTTAATGGTGTAAGGCCTCCACTTTTTACAAAACATAAAAAAAGTTTAGTTAACAGACTACACTATATTCCTTTAAACTAATCATAAGTTATTCAATTCATGTTGCTTAACTAATCGTAAATTTTATTTTATTTTAATTAAAATTTGTTCTGTTGATGATATTTTTTTGATCAGAATCTGCCCTTACATACCTTCTAAAGTCATTTAAAGGTTAGAAGGGTGAATAAAAATATTGGTATAAATGCTTATACCACGACACATCTAATTAATGCGGGCACTTGCTTTGCACTACTCATGATGAAGCCAAGACTTCAAAAATTCACCGTTCTTTAAATTATAAATCATGACCCAAAAAGCAAATCTTATCAAAAACAGCACTAATGTGTGTGAAAACAATGCCTATTTTAAACTATTCGGTAAAGTTTGCGCCCTGCTATTACTGGTTGTTGTATTTACAGCAGGATGTAATAAGGATAGTTCAAACCCCGAACCAAATCCTCCATTATCAGCAAAACAGGCAGCAAACGCACCCTTTGTTAACCACAATATTAGCCCCGAACCAATAAATCTCAGAACATCTGGCAATTTTACAATTTTAACAGAGACGGGTATTTCTACTACCGGTGTTACTTCAATAATTGGTGATATAGGCGTAAGCCCGATAGCTGCCACAGCGATCACTGGGTTTGGATTAATAAAGGATGCCAGCAACCAGTTTTCCTATACGCCTATTGTAACCGGGAAAGTTTATGCTGCTAACTATGCGCCCCCTACTCCATCCAAAATGACCACGGCTGTAAGCGATATGAAAACTGCTTTTACCACAGCAAATGGTTTGACATATCCTGCCCCTAAGGTTCAAATGTATGCCGGCGATATCAGCGGCCGTACTTTACAGCCGGGGCTGTATAAATGGAGCACCGGAGTTTTAATAACAAATGTCGGTGTTACATTATCCGGTGGCCCCAATGATATATGGGTTTTCCAGATCGCACAAAATCTTACTGTAAATAACAGCGCCATTATTACTTTAGCAGGTGGTGCACAAGCCAAAAACGTATTCTGGGTAGTGTCGGGAAAAGCGACACTCGGAACAACCGTTAATTTCAGCGGAAATATCCTCAGTAAAACGCTGATCTCCCTAAATACCGGTGCAACAGTTAAAGGAAAACTATTGGCACAAACAGCAGTTACATTAATTGCAAATTCTGTTCATCCTTAACATATATTTACTACTAACTGCTATAAAGTGGTTAAAAAAAAGAAGCCTGCAAATACAGAATTTGCAGGCTTCTTTGTGTTCTGTGTCACGTCCTAAAATAAGTTGACAATAAAGTTGACTTATTCCAGGACTGGACAAACACAAAAATAAAGGCGGGAGATTAAGCCCGCCTTTATTGAAATTTAATTTAAACCGTTGGTAATCTATTGATTATTAATAACTATTACCCAATGTTATTTAAGTATCCACATCAACCCGTTGATGTCGTCATTGCCGCCATACTGGCTCGCCAATGCTGCGTTGTAATTTGTAGCATTTGCTGTACGCTCACTTGACGGATATTGGAAACGCATGGCAATACGCTGCCCATTATCCGTTCCGGGGCCGGTAGTAAAGGTTGGCACGCCGGTTCTGCGATAAGTGAAATACGATTCTAAGCCCGAGTGGCGGAATAATGCCAGGTACTTTTGCTGTAATATCTGGGTTAAACCCGTTGCACCGCTGGCATATTTTACTGTGGGCTGTGCATAATAGGTGGCCCAGTTAAAATTAATAGTATAAGTATCATAGTTTGAACCCACCGTAACATCAGTTGAACCCGGGCGATAGAAATAAGCAATAAAACTACCAGCGGTAGGTATACTGTATGATGCCATTGAAGCTTGTATGCCAGCAGTATAATATGCCTCGGCATTGCCTGCAGCCCATCCACGGTTTATACCCTCGGCTATATTAAACATCAATTCAGGAAAGCCTATCTGTATGCTTGGTTCACCTGTATAAGTTGAATAGTAACGTTTGCGGTTAATAAAAGAATAATACTGTAACCCTGCATTGTTATACATTACTCCAAGGTCCAGTCCCGGATCGGCGCCCACAAATGAAGCAAAATCTGTCGGGCTTTGTCCTTTGGTATCTACCAAATATCGGGCAGGCTCAGCAACTGCATAAACTCTTGGGTCATTAAATTGAGTAAGCAGGCTGATATAGGTTTGAGATGAATTTTGCCTCGAACCGCTTTGCCCAAAGTTATTTGGATTTTGGGGATAAAAATTGCTTGGCGTTACAAAAACATATTGCATGTTATCATTTGCGCTTTGCATCAAAGGATAGGTTGTTGGGTTAGCAAGTATTTTGGCAAATTGAGCAGGGGCATTCACATCAGCATCTGCCGATTGCTTGCTCAGCTCAAGTAATAACCGGATGCGGAATGTATTTACCAGTTTTTGCCATTCTACCAGGCTATTGCCGTAAAATATATCACCGCCTAAAGTTGCACCTAAACCAGTGCCGCCAACTGATGGATTTGCGATCAATTGAGTAAGATCTGCATTAGCGCTTTCCAACCAGGCAAAAGACTGTATCATTACCGCCTTTTGCGTATCATACTTTGGGGTAAGATTATTTAGTCCCTGTAAAGCCTGTGTCATAGGTATATCACCTTCTTCGAGGCTCATTTTACTGAAAAAGTAAGCCCTAAAAAATTTACCCAGCGCCTCGTATGGATTAACGGCGGCACCGCCCGAGGCACTTGCTGTGCTCTCCATTGCCAAAACGTTTTTCAAAGTGTTATAATAGTTATCACCAGAGCCGAAATCATAAGTGTTATTACCATAGTAATTGTAATTGTAGATATAATACTGGTCCCATATTTCGGGTGAGTTATCCGGTAAATCAACCAGGCTGTTTACAACACCATTGAATAACAACGATGCCGGAACATTAAGAGGGACATTGGGATTTTTAGTTAAATCCTCGAAACTCTTTTTACAACTGCTTACCGTCAGCAGCATTAGCGCCGGCAGTAAATAAAATTTAAATATCTTTTTCATGATCATTATCCAATTTTAATTAGAATGAAAGTTTTATGTTAAGGCCGTAGCTTCGTACCGAAGGCGATTGCAAACCTGTAAGTGAAGTATTTGAATTGCTATACTGATCCAGATCCACATCTTTAAACCTGGAATCTTTGTAGAAGTATAACAGGTTACGCCCGTAAATAGAAGCTGAAGCTTTTTGAATAAAAGTTTTTTCAAGCCATCTTTTAGGGAAAGTATAATCCAATGTTACTTCGCGCAGCTTGGCATAAGTTTTACTCATCAGGTCGGCCTCAGCCACATTATAATATTGGCTTACATACTCCTGCACAAATGCAGTTTGCGTATTCGGAGCATATTGTAATGCACTATAATTTAATACGGCACCGGTTTGTGAGTTATAATTTGGAGCAACGCCATTTGATATGGTTACACCCTCGCCTACATAACTACCATTATAACCTGCCTTGCCAAAGTTCGACCAATCCTGGTAACGTGCTGCACCTAATGCGCCTTCGGCCGTTAAAGCATTAGCACCACCACGCATGGTTTTATTAAATACATAATCATCCGTTACACCGCCGACTGAACCATCAAACTGGAAACCCATACCTATGTTTTTATAGTGTATGTGATTATAAAACGACCAGGTAAAATCAGCATTCAGGTGGCCCAGGTATTGTGGTACAGGGTTTACTAAAGGTTCGCCATTTGAACCGTTAATGATCTGACCTGTAGGTGTCCTTACAAAAGCAGTTCCATAAAATTTGTCTATGCGATCGCCTTGTTTAAAGAAGGTATTGTAAGTTGTTTGTCCCGGCGGTAATTCTTCGTAAATATCCTTGTAGGTTGACCAGTTAACCAAAACATCCCAACCGAAACCACTAAGATCTTTAATTGGCGTACCAGTTAATGAGAGCTCGTAACCGGTTTTTTTGGTTTTCAGGGCATTCAAGAACTCATTAGTATAGCCTGTGGCTGTAGATATAGGGTTATTTAATATCTGCGGGCCGTCAATGTACTGGAATGCAGTAGCGCTTAAACCCAAACGGTTTTGTAGGAACTTAATGTCAATACCCTCTTCATAGTTAACACGGGTTGATGTTTTTATACCATTTTGATATAAATAATTAGAGGCATATCCTGCCGCCTGGCTGTTGTAAGGCTTGCCTATGGAGTAAGATGGATTAAGTGAGTAAGCCGGGCCGTTATATGGTGAATCGTAAGTTGATCCATATCCTAACGGATTCAAAAATAAAGGATTGGTACCCGGGCTGTTGCTAACTGTTTGCCCGCTATATGCCGTAATTGTATTATATGGCGTCGGGCCGATAGTTGGGCTCGTATCATCCGAGCGCACATTTGAGTAAGATGCACGGGCTTTAAGGAATGATATAAACTCAGGCAAATGAATATAATCAGATAGCACTGTAGCGCCTGATAAACTTGGATAGTAATAAGTGGTTACATTCTGGAATGCCGATGATTTATCTATACGGCCTGTACTTGATAAAGTAGCATATTTACCAAAGCTCAGATCGACTGAATAATAACCGCTCAAAGTCCGCATTTGCGCGTTCCAGTTGGTGGCCTCTATAGGGTTTTTTGAGTTGCTTAATGCGAAAAGTTGAGGCACATTCAAATAATCGGTTGATACCCAACTCGAGCTGTAATTAAAGCTGCGTAAGTTACCGCCCACTAATCCCGATATATTTAAAAATTGACGTACGGTATAGTCATAATTTAGCTTTACCTCTGTGTTATTTTCAAACAGGTCACGGCGATCTTCGCGATAGTCACCTTCGTTACCTTCACGGCCATAAGGGTGTGCGGAATAAGGCAAGTCCTCTGTACGCAGCAGGTTATAGGTATCGATCTGTGATTTTAAACCTATATTTAAGTTGTTATCGATCTTGTAATTACCAGACACATAGCCGTAAGTATCATTTTTATGATGCCCGCGTGTCCATACCGAAGTAAGGAAATAAGGATTATGATAACGGGTGTACTCTTCAAACTCAGATTGCACACCTACTTTACCAGGCTGCCAGATGGCTTTAATTATGGGTTGGTTAACACTCCAGTCGGCGCCTGTCCATATAGCCAAATTGTAAATGATACTATTTGGTCCGTACTGCACATCAGGGAAATCATCTGTACTTTGCCTGTTATAATTAACGTTTGCTTCAAATCTCCAACGCGGGCTAGGGTTAAAAGAAGCATAGAAATTAGCATTAGCTATATTAAGGTATTGTGAAGGGATATAGCTCTCCTGGTGCTCCTGCGAAACCGAGAAACGAGTAGTATAAGTATCACCGTTTGCTGTTAAAGCAATGTCGTTATTGGTTTGATAACCTGTTCTTAAAAAATTCGCGAGGTTATTTGCTCCCCTGGCTAGCCATGGCGTTCCCTGGCGCACGCCATTAACAACAGGGCTGTCAAACTGAGGTATCAGCTGGCCGGCAAAATATGGTCCCCAGATATCGTAGTCACTATCCACACCACCTGGTGCGCCGCCTTTACCATCCACAAACTCATAAAAAGTATTTTCACCGGGGCCGTATGAATGCTGAACACGCGGAAATGCAACAAATCCTTTGTTCATCACCGTACTGCTATTGATATCAACGGTAAGGCCTTTTTTATTTTTCTCACCTCTTTTGGTGGTGATCAGAATAGCGCCGTTTGCGGCGCGGTTACCATATAAAGCTGCCGCTGCCGGACCCTTCAATACCGTATAGGTATCAATATCATCCGGGCTCAGGTCAAAAGTGTCCGAGTTGATAGGTAAGCCATCCACCACATACAGGGAAACGGTATTACCACGTATGGTCACATTCGGGATTCCCAATATTTCAGAAGTGGCGCCTACCGACAAAC